>R06__coassemble_33_pt1 | contig 56925 bp, 53 predicted proteins | sample R06__metabat2_high_PE_044 | metagenome-assembled genome bin R06
GTTTTCCAATCTTCCGAATGCTTTATCGCCAATCTTCCGATCGTTTTTTCGCCAACCTTCCGAATTTACTTGAAGAGTTGATTTTTACAGTATGTACTATAGACATCCTAATGTACAAGCAAGGAGCTCCAAATGGACAATTATAAAAAAACGATTTGCGGACAATATTCTCAAACGCAGGCTGGAAGGCAAAGGTGCCGTTCTGATTGAAGGACCAAATGGTGTGGTAAAACAACAACTGCGTAACAGATTGCCGCCAGTATTTTGTATATGGATGAACCGGAAAAAAAGAGCAAAACATCGCCATGGCCGAGCTGAATCCTAAGCGATTGCTGAAGGGTGCGGCTCCGAGGCTGATTGACGAATGGCAGATTGCTCCAAAGCTGTGGGACGCCATCCGTTTTGAAGTTGACCACCGTCGGGAATTGGGGCAGTTTGTACTTACCGGATCTGCCGTGCCCGCCGACACCAAGGAAATTACTCATTCCGGCACGGGCCGATTTACATGGCTGACCATGCGGCCTATGAGCTTGTACGAATCAGGGGAATCCACCGGTGATGTAAGTCTTAGAGATTTGTTTGACAGCGCCGGTGAGATAGATGGTGTTTCCGATCTGAACATTGACAGGCTGGCATTCCTTGTATGCCGCGGCGGATGGCCGCAAGCAGTGGATATGCGGGATGAAATAGCGTTGGATCAGGCAATGGATTACTACGATGCCGTAGTTCGCTCGGATATTAACCGAGCAGATAATGTGCAGAAAAATCACGAAAAAGTGCGGCGACTTATGCGCTCCTACGCCAGAAATCAAGGAAGCCAGGTTCCAAACACAGTACTTGCGCAGGATGTGTCTGCCAATGACGAATTACCTATTAGCGATGAGACCGTTGCTTCTTATGTCAACGCTCTACGTAAGATATTCGTTATAGAGGATATGCCCGCATGGAACCCTAACCTGCGGTCCAAAGCTGCCATTCGTTCTTCCGACACCCGGTATTATATTGATCCTTCCATTGCCGCCGCGGCGCTGGGCATCGGCCCTAATGATCTCATAAATGACCTCAAGACCTTCGGCTTCCTGTTTGAAACGCTCTGTGTCCGTGATTTGCGCGTCTTTGCGGACTCATTGAACGGTGGAGTTTACCACTATCGTGATAAAGGCGGGCAGGAATGTGACGCCGTCGTACACTTGAAGAACGGGAGATATGGTCTTATTGAAATCAAGCTGGGCGGCGACAGGCTCATTGCGGAAGGTGTGAAGAGCCTGAAAGCGTTGGAAGCCAAAATTGACACGAACAAAATGAACGCGCCGTCCTTCCTAATGGTGCTGACCGGTATAGGCGACTACGCCTACCGCCGTCATGACGGCGTGTATGTTGTACCGATAGGGTGCCTGAAAAATTGATCTAAAACATGGATGCAAAAGGGAAATCCCCGAAAACATAGTGTTTTCGGGGATTTTGAAACGTTTTGTAAGAGAAATTATCTCTTGGAGAACTGAGGAGCACGACGGGCTGCTTTGAGACCGTACTTTTTACGCTCTTTCATTCTCGGGTCACGAGTCAGGAAACCTGCAGCCTTTAATGCTGCACGATAGTTGTCATCAACAAGAAGAAGTGCTCTTGCTATACCATGACGAACCGCACCGGCCTGACCGGAAACACCGCCACCAGCAACTGTAGCCTCGACATCAACTTTGCCGATTGTACCTGTTGTTACGAGGGGCTGACGAACTATAACCTTAAGAGTTTCAAGGCCAAAGTAGTCATCTATATCACGACCATTGATAGTAATAACACCAGAGCCATTAGGAATAAGGTGAACTCTAGCGACAGAGGACTTTCTACGTCCTGTTCCGTAAGTATACGGTTTTTTGGATTTATATGTTGCCATTAAATTCTACCTCCTAATTAGCGATCCCAAACTTCGGGCTTCTGTGCTGCATGGTCATGCTCACTGCCTGCGAATACTCTAAGGCGTTTAAGCTGCCACTGAGCTATTGTGTTCTTCTGGAGCATTCCGCGAACAGCAAGTGTCATTGCCAGTTCAGGGCGCTTCTCCATAAGAGTCTTATACTTGGTCTCTTTAAGTCCACCGGGATAACCGGAATGTGTGCGGTAGAATTTCTGATCAAGTTTTTTGCCTGTTAAAACAGCGTCTTTGCAATTAATAATAATTACATAGTCACCACAGTCAACATTAGGTGTATAAGTTGTTTTTAATTTGCCGCGAAGAAGATTAGCAGCAGTTTCAGCGGTTTTGCCAAGCGGCTTACCAGCTGCATCAAGGATATACCATTTTCTCTCAACGGTTTCCTTGGTAAGCAGAGTTGTGGACATTTTTTGCCTCCATAAGATAATAACAATAATTTGACTATTTTTTCGTGCTCAAGTACAATAACATAGCAAAGCAAAAGAGTCAACATAAATTTAATTTTTATATATTTAATCTCTTGAATTCTTCTGAATTCTCTTGTTTTCTCCCGATTTCTCAATTTCAATTTTATTTTTGGAGTTATTATGGATAAACTTAACGATTTTACCGGTACTGTTAGAAAAGCTGTCGAAGATTATAATATGATTAGCGAAGGTGATAAAATAGCCGTTGGAGTATCAGGTGGCAAAGACAGCATGCTCCTGCTTTTGGCTTTAAATCACCTGAAATCCTACTATAATAAACATTTTGATCTCGAGGCTATAACCATAGAGCTCGGTTTTGATTCAATGGATTTCACACCTGTAAAGGAGCTTTGTGAAAATCTCGGTATTACATATACATGCCTTAAGACCGACATCAGGGAAGTAGTGTTTGATGTTCGGCAAGAAGATAACCCCTGCTCTTTATGTTCTAAAATGAGGCGAGGTGCAATCAACGATGCTATAACCGCGCGTGGCATAAATAAGCTTGCTCTTGGTCATCATTTTGACGACGCTGTTGAAACTTTCATGATGTCTTTGCTTTTCGAGGGTAGATTGTCATGTTTTAGGCCTGTGACTTATCTTGATCGTTCAGGTGTTACCCAGATAAGGCCCCTTATTTATGCCGGTGAACAAAAAATAGCAAACCTTGCTGAGGAACTTCATGTCCCCGTAGTGGAGAATCCCTGTCCCATGGACAAAACCAGCAAGAGATATGAAATAAAAAAGCTGCTCAGCGAACTGAGCAGCAGTTATCCCGATATGAAAAGCAAAATTTTCGGCGCAATGCAGCGTCTTCCTTTGCCCGGATGGGAAATCATTTCTTAATTGACACAAGATGTCCCGATGCTTTCATTGCACTTATTATCGCATCTACATTTTTCGAGCACTCTTCATCTGAATTAGCTTCAGCCATAACACGCAGCACAGGTTCTGTACCTGATGCTCTTAAAAGCACTCTGCCATCGTTGCCGAGTGCTTTTGTGCACTCATCAACAGCTGCTTTGACAGTCGGGTCTTCCAAAGTTGCTTCCTTGTCGTCAACAACAACATTTTTAAGTTCCTGAGGATACATTTTCATGCTCGCTGCAAGAATAGATAGCGGAAGCTGTGTCTCTATAAGCACTTCCATCAGCATGATAGCCGTTATAAGACCATCGCCGGTATGTGCAAACTTTCGGAAAATAATATGTCCGGACTGTTCTCCTCCGAGCTGATAATTGTTTTCCTTCATGTTCTCGTAGACATATCTGTCTCCGACTTTGGTCTTTTCATAATTTATGCCTTCTCTGTCAAAAGCTTTATATAGACCGAAATTTGACATGATTGTGGTTACTACCATATTCCCCGGCAATTGGCCCTTGTTCTTTAGGTGCTTTGCGCAAATATACATTATCTGGTCGCCGTTGATGATGTTTCCGAGTTCGTCTACCGCCAAACATCTATCTGCATCTCCGTCAAAAGCGAATCCTACATCCAGATTATTATCACGTACATATTCACAAAGACCTTCAATATGAGTTGATCCGCAGTTTAAATTTACATTAAAACCGTCAGGGTTATTGTTTATAACATAGGTCTTTGCACCGAGAGCCTGAAAGACAGATGGAGCAATCATCCAAGCAGAACCATTTGCGCAATCAAGTGCAACCTTATGGTTTTCAAACGAGCGCATTGCAAGAGAAGTGAGGTAGCCTATATATCTGTTTCTTCCAGAGTAAAAGTCTACAGTTTTTCCTATATTCTGTCCTACAGCGAATGGAATGTCTTCTATTTTCCCATCAAGATAGTCCTCAACTCCGGCAAGAAGTTCGTCGTCCATCTTTTCTCCGATTCCATTCATGAGTTTAATTCCATTATCTGTGAACGGATTATGAGATGCCGAAATCATTATGCCGCAGTCAAAATTTTCAGTTCTGGTAATATAACTGACGCATGGTGTCGTAGTTACATGGAGAAGATATGCATCAGAACCGCTTGAACATATTCCGGATGCCAAGGCATTTTCAAACATATAAGATGAACGTCTGGTATCTTTTCCTATAACTATCTTGGCCTGATGGTCTTTGCCGTAATACCAGCCCAGATAGCGGCCTATTTTAAACGCATGTTCCGCTGTCAGCACAATTCCTGCTTTACCGCGGAATCCGTCTGTTCCAAAATATTTTCCCATGCTAATCTCCTTATTTTTTGGAAATTATCTCTTCTTTATTTTTATAAATACTGTTCTCTGGCACAACGCCTCTCACACACGAAACAGGATATATATTGGAATTTCTTCCGACAACAGTTCCCGGATTCAGGACGCTGTTGCACCCAACTTCGACATTGTCGCCAAGCATTGCTCCGAATTTTTTCCTTCCGGTTTCATGCTGTACATCTTTTTCCTTAACAACAACCAACGTCTTATCACTTTTTACATTGCTTGTTATTGAACCTGCACCCATGTGTGCTTTATATCCGAGAATAGAATCTCCGACATAATTATAGTGAGGTACCTGAACTTTATCGAAGAGTACTACATTTTTCAGTTCTGTAGAATTTCCGACTACTGCGTCTTTGCCTACTATTGCGCTGCCTCGTATGAATGCGCAGTGACGTACCTCTGCGCCATGGTCAATGATGCATGGGGCACCGAGATATGCACTTGGAAATACAGTTGCGTCTTTTGCTACCCATACATTTTCGCTTACTTCTTCATATTCTTCTTTCGGGAGTTTTGGCCCGAGTTCCAATATAAAGTTTTTTATTCCATCAAGGCATTCCCACGGATATGTTCTGCCTTCAAAAAGCTCCGCCGCAATAGTTTTGGATAGGTCAAAAAGTTCCGCAATCTCTGTCATCAGAGTCTTTCTCCCTTGTACACATCAAGGAAGTACTTATATGTATCAACCTTGAGCTCACCGCATGCTGCTTCATCGCATGCAATGATTGCATCATTATGCATCTGCAGTGCAGAGCATGTCCACTGCTGAGAAATTCCTCCCTCTACGGATGCCGCAAGAGCTCTTGCTTTGTTATGTCCGTTTATAAGGACAAGAACCTGCTTGGAATCAGTAACAGTACCAATACCTACGGATAACGCCTTGGAAGGCACCTTGGAAGGATCGTTATCGAAAAATCTTGAGTTGACTATCATGGTGTCGGTTGTTAAGTCTCTTACACCAGTACGGGATGCAAGGGATGTAAACGGCTCATTAAATGCGAGATGTCCGTCGACACCTATTCCGCCCATAAAGAGATCGATTCCACCATAAGATGCTATCTTTGCTTCATATCTTGCGCATTCCTCTTCAAGATCTTCTGCCATGCCGTTGAGAATGTTTACATTCTCTGCAGGAATATCTATGTGGTCAAAAAGATTATCATGCATAAAATACCAGTAGCTCTGATCGTGTTCGTGAGGAAGTCCTACATATTCATCCATGTTGAATGTTACGACATTTTTGAAAGTAACCTTTCCTTCCTCATTTGCCTTGATAAGGTTCTTGTAAACTCCTATCGGTGATGAACCTGTCGGAAGTCCGAGAACAAAAGGTCTTTCTTCTTTGTGGTTGTTTATTGCATCAATAATGTGATCTGCAGCCCAGCGGCACATTTTTTCATAATTTTCCTGGATAATAACTTTCATTAGTTTGCCATCCTTATAAATATAAATAATTTACCTTAAATTTCAGGCTAACATATTATAGTTTAATTGCTTTTCATGCACAATTAACAAAGCATACAAAATTCAATTCTATATTATTCCGTTATTTTTCTTGACATTATTCCGTTAAGACCATATATTATACCAATAACGGTATGATAGGTGATTATTTATGTATGAATCTGTAAAATCTGCCGCATTACGGTGGGGAATATCCGAAAGACGCGTCCGTTTGCTCTGTGCACAGGGCAGAATTCCGGGCGCGTATCAGATAGGCAGGGGATGGCATATACCCTCAGATACGAAAAAACCTTACGATGCCAGATTCAAAACAAGCACAATTGAGGCGTCATCCCTTGAACAGAAAAAGTTGCTTATGACATCTCTCCGTCCTCTTTCAATCGGTGAACAGCAGCAAATAGATGCAGATTTCATAACCGAGTTCATCTACAATTCCGAAGCGATGGCGGGGAATCCCTTGTCCATAAAGGACACAGATCTTGTTTTAAACGGCATCGGAATTGAAGATAAACCCTTTAAATATCAACAAAATACGCTTTCTCATAAAAAAGCATTTGACTTTATGGCAGAATCTGTTAAATTAAAACGCGTATTGTCTGCAGACTTTATAAAACAACTTCATTCTCTTGTTCTTGAAGGATTGCCTGAAGATCGCGGACAGTACAGAAGGGTACCTGTCAGAATGTTCGGCGCTTCTCATACCCCTGCAGAGCCATATATGATTGAATCGGAAATAGAGCGTCTTATTTTCGAGTACAACAAATCAAAAGAGCCCCTTCTTGCAAAAATTGCCCGGTTTCACATAACTTTTGAAAGCATTCGTCCCTTTATTGACGGCAACGGAAGAGTTGGAAGACTTCTAATTAATTTTGAGCTGATGAAAGAAGGCTATCCTCCTCTTTTAACGAGGTTTGTCGATCGCAAGCGCTATTATGATGCATTTGAAAGTTATCACTATTCCGGAAGCATTGCGCAGATGGAATCTCTTATTGCCGAAGGCGAAAATGAGCGTCTTAATTCTCTCATAAATCTATTAAGGAACAGGCCCCGTTCATACGGTGCCATCAATGGTTATATGAATAATATTGTCTATCAGTTTAAGTATGAAGGAAATCCGGTTTCCTGTGAGTCTCTCGGTTCCGGTCATGTCAACAAATCTTTCTCCGTTGCTACCGATACGGGTAAAAAATACGTGCTTCAGTGCATAAGTTCTGTTGCTTTCCACGACGTTCCCGGACTCATGAAAAATGCTATCGCTGTTTCCAAATTTATAAATGGAAAAGGCGGAAGAACTCTTAACTTCATTCCTTCTGTCGACGGTGAATACTATTATGTCGATGAAAATAACGATTATTGGAGAAGTTACGAGCACGTTGATGCACTTTGTCTTCAGGCAGCCGAGCGTCCGGAAGACTTTTACGAAAGTGCAGTTGCTTTCGGCACTTTCCAGAACATGCTTGATGATTTCCCGGCCGACACTCTTTGTGAAACAATACCCAATTTCCATAACACTCCTGATCGTTTCACAAAACTGCACAACGCAATTAATGCGGATGTCGTTAATCGCGTAAAACAGGTACAGCATGAAATAGATTTTGCTCTTGCTCGCGAAGCATCTGCCGGCGCACTTGTTGAAATGCTCTACGTTGGTGATCTTCCTCTTCGAGTAACACACAACGATACTAAGCTTAATAATGTACTGCTTGATAAAAACACGCGAAAAGCTCTCTGTGTAATAGACCTTGACACTGTTATGCCAGGACTTTCTGCTTTTGACTTTGGTGATGCTATCAGATACGGCGCATCCACTGCCGCAGAAGACGAACAAGATCTCAGCCGTGTCCACATTAATCTTTATCTATATAGAATGTTCGCCCGCGGATTTCTTAAAGCATGTCCCAATCTTACCGAAAACGAGAAAGATGTACTTGCTTTAGGCTCCAAGATAATAACTTTAGAATGCGGAATAAGATTCTTAACTGACTATCTTGACGGTGACAAGTATTTCGGAATCAGCTACCCGGAGCATAACCTCGACAGGGCAAGAACTCAGTTTAAGCTTGTTCAGGATATGGAAGACCATTGGAACGAGATGGAAACTATTATACGCGAAGAATCATACAGATTTATCTAACTTGCAAGAAGCAAGCAAAAAAGGAAGGTGCTATACACCTTCCTTTTTTGCTTGGTATTTTATCAGCAGAGCATTCCCTGGATAATTGCCATGTAGTCGTTAAGATAACATGCATATTCCGGACTGCCTACAGTTTCTACGTATCCTGCTTCTGCACCCTCTACAAACTCTACTTCTTTTCCAAGCACTTTAAGTGCTCCATCAATGGAGAAGAAATGGAACAGGCAGAACGGGGACTTGAGCTCATATACGCCGTGTCCTGATTTGCTCTTTCCCTGGTCTACACGGAAATAACAGGCAATAACGTCCTTCTTGTCACCATCATCCACTCTGAACTGGTATATTCTTTCAGGCTGACGCAGACAGAATTCCGAAAAATCAGGATCACCGAGTTTATTGTATTTGCTAAGTGCTCTTGTAATCATGTAAAGAGACATTTTTACTTTAAGGAACTTTTCATTATCATCCTTAAGCTTGTTGTTGTCTTTTGTCATAATCTTAAGTCCAAGCAGCAAGGGGAGAAAATCCTTAAGAAGTATTGGATTTCCTTTAATTCCCGGAACTGCAAGTCCACCCTTTAAAAGAGCATTCATGCCTGCAACAGTTGGAAATGTAAGTGTTAAATCTGCCTTTTGAGCAGGTCCGTCTTTTACATCAATCTTCCCGTCTTTTACATGGATATTACAGCAAAGAAGTTCCTTTCCGTTCTTCGCTCCGAACTGGAATACCTTGTCATAATTGGCAAATTTCTTGTGCATTGCCGGGTCATCATCAAGTAGAACCTGAATTGTCGGAAATGCGGCTGTAAAAAACAGCTTTGCAATCATAATATCATTATCGGCCATATTATTCGTCCTCCCAGTCATTATCCTCGATGGTTGGTATTCCGAGGAACTCACGTGCAACATCAACTATTCCGTTAGAATCGAGTTTGTAATAAGAGTAAAGGTCTTCGGCATAACCTATGACAGTATAAATATCTTTTATACCGTGTTTCTTAAACTTACATGCCAGACCTTCTTCTGCCAGTACGCTCGCAACCGCATCACCAAGGCCACCCTCAATGTTGTGCTCCTCTATTGTGATTATCTTTCCGGTTTTCTTTGCCGTCTTGATTATTGCTTCTCTGTCAATTGGCTTAATCGTGTGCATATTTATGACTTCAACATTTATTCCGTCACGCTCTGCAAGAGTCTTGGCAGCATTTATGCTCTGAAGTACGCCGATTCCGCATGTGATAATGGTAAGGTCTGTACCTTCTCTCATTACATTGGCCTTGCCAATCTGGAAATCATAATCCTCATTTTCATATACGGGTGGTTCAAATCCTCTTCCTATACGGATATATACCGGTCCGTCTACGTCAACACAGGCTCTTACGGCCTTAGATGTCTCTATACCGTCAGCAGGACAAATAACAGTCATATTTGCAAATGATCTCATTATAGCGAAATCTTCCGTGCAGTGGTGAGTTGTTCCTGCATGTCCGAAGGATATTCCGCTGTGAGTAGATATTATCTTTACAGGCAGGTTCTGATAACAGATATCAGTGCGTATCTGCTCACCGCCTCTTAAGCAAACCATAATTGCAAAGCTTGAGGCAAACGGAATAAGTCCCACCTTTGCCATGCCTGCAGCTGCGCCTAGCATATCCTGCTCAGCTATTCCTACATTAAAAAGGCGATCGGGATGAACTGCTCCGAATTTATTAAGCGCTGTCGATTTTTCAAGGTCGGCAGTAAGGGCAACGATTCTTTTGTCCTCTTTTGCCATCTCAGCAAGCGTTCTTCCGTATATTTCACGGGCTGTCATTGTGGACGAGTCATAACAGGTCCAGTTTGTTCCGGTATTTACATTTGCCATCTTAATCCACCTCCATCTTTTCTATTGAGGCTTTTGCTTTTTCACATACTTCGCTTGTTCCGCTGCAGTAATGATAAGGAATTTCGTTCTCCATAAAGTCAACACCCTTACCTTTAATGGTATTTGCAAGAATCATCCTCGGTTTGTCACCGGGCGTCCATGCTGTTTCTAGCGCATCACATACCGCAGCCATGTCATTACCATCTATCTCAAGCACTTCAAATCCGAATGATTCCCATTTTTCTTTGAACGGCTCAAGTCCCATGACTTTTTCTGTCGTACCATCTATCTGGCAGTGGTTTCTGTCTACTATAGGTATCACATTTGTAAGATTATAATGGCTTATTGCCATTGCAGCTTCCCATACGCTGCCTTCCTGACACTCGCCGTCTCCCATAAGGCAGACAACCTTGTTGTCTTTTTCAAGATATCTGAGGCCGAGTCCCATTCCAAATGCCATCGGAAGTCCGTGTCCGAGCGAGCCTGCCGACGCATCGCATCCGATTACCTTTCTGCTGTCCGGATGCATTCCGAATGGGCTTCCGAAGTGGTTGAAAGATCTGAGAGAATCTTCTGAGAAGTAGCCGCGTTTAGCAAGCACCGGTATATATGATGCAGCGGCATGACCCTTGGAAAGTATAAAGCGGTCTCTTTCTTCCCAATCCGGTTTTTCCGGATCAATCTTAAGAAATTGGAAATACAATGCTGTAAGAATATCCAGGCAGCTTAGAGAACCTCCAACATGGGCACCACCTGCCCATTTCATAACATCTATTACGTTAAGTCTGAGTTCTTTGGCTTTAACTTTCAATTCATGCAGCTCTTCATTTGTAACTGCCATAAATTTTCATCCTCCTCTTTTTAAATTTTCCCCTTTATTGCGTCAAATGCGTCATCTGCAATATCTATGCACAGTTTAATGTCATCATCAGAAAGTGCTGCATTTATGAAGTGGTTGTGGTGAGATGTTACAAAAAGTCCTCTTGAGACACACTCCGCAACCCATTTCTGATGAATCATGAGGCTGTCATCGTCCGCAACTCTGAAATAAAACAGTGCCGGCTCTCCTGTAACTTTAAGGGTGAATCCGTTCTTCTTTGCAACCTCTTTTAAACCTTCTGTGAGCGCAATTCCTTTCTCACGGAACAATGTTGGTGCATTTATTCTCTTTAGTTTATCTATACATGCGATACATGCGGCAAATGGTACGGCGCTCATCCAGTAAGAACCCGTAAACGAGAGGGAACTTGCATACTTTTTAAGGTGTTCCTGTCCACAAGCTGCCGACATGTTATATCCATTGGCAAGTGCCTTGCAGAAACATATAATATCCGCCTTTATGCCATAGAAGTGATCGCTTCCGGCAAGATCAAGTCTGAAGCCTGCTCTGACATCGTCAAAGATAAGCAGCATATTATGCTTGTCGCAGAAGTCTCTTACCTTCTGCCACTGTTCATGGGTTGATACCGTGTTGTCATAAAAGTTGCCGTGGTCATAAGGCTGTGCAATAAGTGCTGCTACGTCTCCGCCAGCTTCGAGGTATGCCTGCTCGAGTGCGTCCATATCAAACCAGGGGAGTATTACATTGTTTGCAACCTCTTCCGGAAGAATTCCCGGATAGTCAGCCTTCATTGCCCACTGGTCATTACCATGATAATAGCCTTTATAGAAGAATATCTTCTTTTTTCCGGTTGCAGCTCTTGCACATAAAACAGAGAAAGTAGTTGCATCTGTGCCGTTTTTCATAAAATATGCCCAGTCTGCACTTGCAACCGTATCTACAAGCATTTCTGCACATTCAACCATCTTATATGATGGCGCCGTTGTGCAGTTGCCTTTTTTCATCTGTTCCATAGCCGCAGCATCGACATCCGGGTCATTGTATCCGAGAACATTAGGACCATATGCACACATTAGGTCAATGTATCTGTTGCCGTCCATGTCCCAGAAGTATGTTCCCTCAGCTCTTTCACTTATAAGTGGCCATTTCTCGAGTGGCAGAAACAGTCCTTCTGACGGGCCAAGGTGTCCGTATACTCCGGATGGAATAACATTAAGAGCTCTGTCAAACCAGGCACGGCTCTTTTCGTGTGTATATTCAGGATATTTACTCATCTCTCAGCCTCCTTATGCAAGATATACCGATACGCGGTCAAGAATTCTGTTGACATTATCTATCATGGATATCATGCCGCTTAGACGGATTGTGCCTTTGCACATCTCATTAACTGTGGACACAGTTCCTGCAAACAAGCCGTTTGCAAGTTCTATATTTGCAAACTCCATAATTGCTCTGGGCTTTTCTGTACGACTCTTTATAAGTGTAAAGTTATGGTCTTTTACTCTTATTGAAATTTCGGCCTTTTCAGGAATTGCCATCAGAATATCCCCATCCACCGTATTTCCTGCAGAAATTTTGGATATGCAGTCATTGTTGGCGAGCGCGCAGACTGCTCCCCCTATAACATACATAGTCATAATGGTATTCTCTTCAAAGAATGCCTTATCTTTCATTGCTTCAACTGTGGGGCGCAACACTTCATTAAGTCTATTTGTCAGTTTTGTGAATGGTCCTAGCAAAAATGCAAGTGTTCCTGCCGGATTTTTTGTCGGCATGCCCGGTTTTGATTCATTAATCAATAAGTTGAATTTTTCAGGTGATGCAAAACTCATTTTTGCTGTACAGCCTTCATCGCCCTCTGTCATTGTGCAACCTTCACTTGTAAAGTTCAAGGTACAGCATGGGCCATCTTTTACATCAAAGCACAAGCCTACAGGCTTTTTGATTTTTTTCAGCACTTTCTTTGCTTCAGAATCTATGCTGCACAGATTTTCAAGCGAGCCCAGCACTCCATACATGTTGACATATGCCAAGGATTTTTGTTCAATCATATAATATCGCTTCCTTTCATATATTTTTTGTATTACTTAGGATTATGTCCTATGATTTTTCGTATATTTTCTCCCATTATCTCTTCAAGACGAGTTCCGGTAAGTCCCAGCGGTTTCATCACGAAAGCATCTCTGTCCACCAGAAAATTTCCGTCGGATTCAATTAGGGCCTCCTCTTTGCCTTCAAGAAAATGCCTTACAATTTTTGGTCTTCTTTCGCACTCTTTTTCATTAAAAGGCATACCTTCATTTGTAAGTATGCATCGTCCTCCGATATCTGTTCCGTAGCAGATTCTGTCATGATATTTGTCAAAAAATGCTTTCGTCGTTTCTGGATCTACGGAGAAGTTTTCATACATTTCTATGCCCGGCGTAAGGTCAACCATTACATTTTTATACTTATCAAGTATTGCAGAAAGCCTTTCGAGCTGTCCGGACATGAAAAAGAAATGTGCAAATACCGCTTTGATTCCCGGATGATTTTCAAGAACCTGAAGCACCTGCCGATACTGTTCTTCATTATTTATAAAGGTCTCATCATATGCCCATCCCTGCTTTACCAGCCATGGTGACGCATTTCCCGACCAGTTCTTTTCAGGATCATTTACATGCCACATCATAGGAATCTGTTCTTCTTCAACATATTTAAAGAAGGGTTCCCAGCACATATCATCGAAATCAGGAATTGGAACGGCTTTTCTCATCTGTGGTTTTCCCTCCAGCATTTTTATTCCGTCCATACCTTCATCAATAAGTTTTCGGATGTATTCTCGCTGCCTGAGTCCGAGATTTTCACTGCCTTTGAAATATTCATCACGATTCGGAGCACCAAAAACATAAAATGTTTCCGGGAATAGTCTTCTCATTTCAAAAGCTATTGGCACAAGAGGCCCTTTTTTAGAGTGCGCAACCGCCTGGATAACGGCCGAATCCGTATTTGTTCTTTTGAGAAACATTGCCAGTTCTTCCGGAGATATCTCCGGTGAGCAATGCACATGACAGTCTGTTATTTTCATAGAATTTATAATATCATATATTTGCGTTTTATGGTAGAATTTAGACATAAACCCATTTTAAATTTTTCAAAAGGAGCTTTTATGAAATATCTAGGGATAGATTTGGATGTAAAAAACATTCCCGAACTGGATCCGGGATTTATTCCAATATTTAAATTTAATCAGGCATATCTCAAGGGAGCGAAAAAGCCTGTAGGTATTGCGCTTGAGCGTACATGCGGTGAATTTGCAAGCGTAAATACGTTTATTTATGGCACTCCCGAATATGCCGAGGCTGATAGGTATTATATCCGTCGTCTCGTTAAAACATTGCTTTGGATGAAAGGCGGCTTCCGCATATACGTAAGCGGAGATGAGGATATATTCAATTATCTTAAAAATGAAGCCTTCTGTGACGGCGGTATCCAGGACTTTGATTTTCATTATTTCAAGGGGATTTATGAACATGATATGGAAGTTGTCTACACTGACTCTCTTCCGGAAAATGTTGACTCTCCCAAACACATAGGCGGTCATTTCAATGGCTGCCGTATAGGTTTCGATGCCGGCGGTTCTGATAGAAAAGTTTCTGCAGTCGTTGATGGCGAAGTCGTTTATGATGAAGAAACTGTATGGTTTCCCAAAACAAATTCCGACCCTGAATATCACTATGACGGCATTGTCGCAGCACTAAAATCTGCCGCAGCTCACATGCCCAGAGTCGATGCTGTCGGTGTTTCATCTGCGGGAATTTATATAAATGACCGTGCAATGAGCGCATCTCTTTTCCGCGCAATCCCTGAAGATTTGTATGAGAGCAAAGTTAAAAATATCTATATCCGTGCTATCACTGATACTTTTGGAAACATACCTTTTTCCGTTATCAACGATGGTGATGTCACCGCTCTTGCAGGTGCCATGAGCCTTAATGATACAAATGTGCTTGGCATTGCAATGGGGACTTCCGAAGCAGGCGGATTTGTCGATGAAAGCGGATGCATAAAAGGCTGGCTGAACGAGCTTGCATTTGTTCCGGTTGATGCAAATCCTGAAGCAATGGCTGACGAATGGAGTCTTGACATAGGAGTCGGAGCAAAATATTTCTCTCAGGATGCAGTTATCAAGCTTGCTCCAAAAGGTGGAATAGAACTTGATGCGTCTCTTTCTCCTGCAGAAAAACTCAAAGTTGTACAATCTCTAATGGAGAGTGGCGATGAACGTGCCGCTAAAATATACGAAAGCATCGGCTGCTATCTTGCTCATTCTCTTGCTTTTTACCACGATCTTTACGGCTTCAGACATGTACTTCTTCTCGGCCGTGTTATGAGTGGCAAGGGTGGAGACCTTCTTCTTGAAACATGTAAAAAGGTTCTTGATGATGAATACAGTGAAATAAGCTCCTTAATCTCTCTTGATCTACCCGATGAAAAATTCAGACGTCTCGGCCAGTCCGCAACTGCCGCATCACTTCCGGAGGTAATATAATTATGTTGTATAAAAATGCTTATGTTTTTGATGGTAAAGGCTTTACAAAAAAAGATTTCGCCGTAATAAACGGAAAATTTGCTGATTCCTCTGAAGGTGAGGAAACAGACCTTAATGGGGCATATGTAATTCCGGGCCTTGTTGAAACTCACAGCCACGGCAACTCAGGTGCCGACTTTTATGATGCAGACCCTGAAGGTCTTGAAAAGATGGCCAGATACTATGCCGTAAATGGTATCACATCTTTTGTTCCTGCAACAATGACCCTTCCATATGACATGCTTACAAAAGCGTTCAAAGTCGGAAGAAAATTTGCAGACAATCCCAAGGCAGGCTGTGCAAGGCTTATGGGTGCTCATATGGAAGGCCCGTATTTCTCCGAAGCCAAAAAAGGTGCACAGAACTCAGCTTTTCTTAAATTACCGGATTTTCAGGGATTTAAAGAAATGTATGACGAGAGTGAAGGCCTTATTCGTATCGTGGATATTGCTCCGGAACTTGAAGGTGCAATAGATTTTATAGAAAAAGCAAAAGAGCTTTGCACCGTATCTGTAGGTCATACAGATGCGTCATACGAAGATGCTCGTGCTGCCTTCGGTGCCGGCGCAACACATGTCACGCACCTTTTCAACGGCATGCCCGGACTTCATCACAGAAAGCCCGGTGTCATCGGTGCTGCTTCAGAAAATGAAAGTGTCGTTGCAGAACTCATCTGTGATGGTTATCATGTTCATGAAAGCTCTATCAGGGCTGCATTCAAAATGTTCCCCGGAAGGATTTGCCTGATTTCAGATTCTCTTAGATGCACAGGCATGCCTGACGGACAGTACGAATTCGGCGGACAGCCCATATGGCTTGCCGGCAATGTTGCACGCCTTGAAGACGGCAATCTTGCAGGCTCTGCTTCTAACCTCAGACTGTGTATGCTCAATGTAATTAAATTCGGTATCCCTGTAGCCGATGCTATAAACTCCGCCACAATAATTCCTGCCCGAGAAATAGGAAAAGATGATGAAATAGGTTCCATTGAGGCCGGGAAACGTGCAGACTTCCTTGTCTGTGATGAAAAATTGAATCTCAAATCAGTCTATATGGACGGTGTTATCGTATAATGATAAAACCTGTCTGCAAGGATTTGTCCATTCTGTCAAAGACTTCAACTCCGGCGACAATTTTTGATCTTCAAACCGCGAAGGATTTAAAAGACACTTTGAGCTTTCATAAACATGAGTGCGTCGGTATGGCCGCTAATATGATTGGCATATCCAAAAGGATAATTGTTTTTGATGACAATGGAACATATACAACCATGTTCAACCCGGAAATTATTTCTGCAGAGGATGAATATTCTGCTCAGGAGGGTTGTCTGTCACTTTCGGGTTTGCGCAACACAAAACGGTTTTATCACATACGCGTGAGATTTCAGGATTCCAATTTTAAGTGGAACGAAAAAGATTATTCCGACTGGTCAGCTCAGATTATTCAGCACGAAATTGACCACTGCAACGGAATCCTTATTTAAATTGCAAAGAATTGATCCCTCTTTGGTTTTTTCCATATAAATGGATTTTTCCAAAAAGGGATCAATTCTTTTCTACACATTTTTCATGTTTTAATTTTGGGGCCAGAACAGTTGAAGTGCCTGTTCAACTCCAAGTATCCACTCGGCAGGTTCATGCGCATACCCCTCCATTAAAGAGAATATTAGGTTGTCTTCATTGAATTTATCGCATCCTGCCATCAAATATATGTACGACAGCTCTGCAGGTTGCCTGTCATCACGGTCGCCTTCACCTATATACAGCATGTTGATGGGAAGGTCCTGCGTTGAGCATGCGTACCAGTTGCTTTCAAGTTTCTCCTGTTCTATGGTTCCGCCTCCAATGTATCCGAAATTTGAAAACAGGTCCAGGTTCGTACATAAAGCACTGTTCACGGTCATATAGGCCCCAAATGACGCTCCTACAAATGCGTAGTGTTCTCGTTCTTCATAAACGGAATAATTTTCCTTTATGAATGGTACAATATCGTTTCGCAGTTCTCCCGACATTTGTATGTAAATTGTATCATCTCCACGATGTGTACGTTTTTCGTCATTTATATACCCATCAGGCATAAAAACTATCGTTTTCTCGATAGTCCCTTCGGAAATCAGTTTATCCATAATGTCCTGTATTCCGAGTCCCAGCCAAAACTGTTCATCACTTCCCGACGTGTGCATTAAAATCATCACATTGTACTTTTCATTCTGCGTATATCCAGCCGGAAGATATACTGCCATTTCCTTTGTGACTTTTTCTCCGGTTTCATAATCGACCGTCTCATATGAGGTAATAAATGTCTGTGAAGTCTCGTCTTCCAAGGTCTCACTAATTTCTTCAATTACTTCATCTTCTGGAAAATCAGTTTCGTCTTCTTCAGGTTCCATCTTAACTACGTTCAGATCTTCAATAAAATTCCCTGCATTGTATATGACAAGAATTTTGTCAAAATCCCCATCTTTTGCAAGTGATGCAACATCATCTCTAAAATATCTAAGGTCTACAAGTACTGTCTCCTTGAAATTTTCTGCAATAAAGCCTCCAAGGCAGTTTGCAAACGAATCGCGGATAATCAGGATTTTCCCCTCGGCTTCCTCATTGTGGATTGTCACGAGAGAATGGTTTCCATCAAGAAACACCGTATATTTATCGATATCATCTAACCTATTATAGTAGAAAAGCCCTTCATTTATTCCTTCGGCATCAGCATTTTCTACCGTAAATAGCTTTCCACATTTCCAGAGCTCAACATCTTCGCTCTCATGCTGCCACAAAGCAGATCTTGAATATGTAGTTCCGTAAAACCCGGAAATCTTCTCTATCTCATATTCCGCTTCTTCTGCCGTCCGGGTATATATTGACGCTGCAAGGTGCGCACCTTTTGATGTCCAGTGGTGGTCCGTCTCATAATAAAGATCTTCCTTATCGGAACTATTTAAAAATGTTTCCGTTATATCCACCATATGTACATTTTCATTAAGCATTCCTTCGAGCTTGTTTATAAACTCTCCGTCCTTATACTCATCTGAAAATGCCGGCATATCTTCCTGCATTATGTACCCGGCAGAAGGTACCAGCATTAAATCCACATTTTTCCCCGTATATGCCGCAAAATCATTCAGTGCAGAGATGTTTTTCTCCGCATTCTCTTGGTCCCATACACTAGGTCTTTCATAGAGTCTTCCGCTTTTGCCGACTATTATTTCCTTGGTATTTTGCAAGCCAAGGATTTTTTCAACATTTGCATTAAGTCCTACCAGAAAAGTTCTTCCCGGGATGTGATCTGCAGCATAATCTTCAGCATCTTCGGCAAATTCTCCGGACAGCACATTGTCAACGTTCAATTTTGGTGTTGATGCAAGATATCTCTTTTCATTCTCTGAATAGTCACTTTTAGGTCCAAATATATATGTCAGACACATATATCCTATAAACAGCACGAAAACAGCCCACGTTATTATGTTTGTTATTCTAAGTATCTTATCTCTCATAATTTAAAAACGGAAATAAATAAAAGGGTTGTAGCTTTGTGTCGCAAGTGAAGCCACACAAAGAAGCATTATTGCAGACAGTATTGGAATGCTTATCCATCTCCATGATGTATTTTCTATTTTTTCATACATTCTTCTGAAAATCGGAGTACATGCGAAAATCCCTATTACAAGACAGGGTAAATAGGCAACTATCGTATTTAAGCAGTGCTCACTTCCGCTTTTCATGCTTATAAGTCTCGGCATAAATTGAGCGAACTCACTAAGATCTTCAAAGTAAAATATCATCATGCTTATTCCGATTACAAGAAGGAAATATGCATGTCTTAAAACATTTGGTGCCTTTTTAAGTGCTTTGCCCCACACGAATTTTTCCAATATAAGAAACAGTGCAGAATAAAGTCCCCATAATACATAGTTCCATCCGGCTCCATGCCAGAGACCTGTCAGTCCCCATACAATGACAACATTAAATACATATCTGAGTTTGCTTACCCTGTTACCGCCTAACGGTATATATACATATTCTTTAAACCATGTTGCCAGAGACATATGCCATCTGCGCCAGAACTCAGTAACACTTTTGGATATATACGGATAGTTGAAGTTTTCAAGAAATTCAAATCCCAGCATTCTTCCAAGACCTATTGCCATGTCCGAGTATCCGGCAAAGTCGAAATACAGCTGCAGACAGTATGCTATCATTCCCACCCATGCGCTAAGAGTTCCGGTATCAGAAATAAGTTCCTGCCACAATGCGCCGGCATAGTTTGCAAGGAGAACTTTCTTTGCAAGTCCTATAATGAATCTCTCTATTCCCGATGCAAACTGGTCAACATTTTCACTTCTTCTTTCAAGTTGAAACGCAACATCTTTATACCGGACAATAGGTCCTGCAATAAGCTGGGGAAACATGGACACATATGCGGCGAAATTAACAACACTTTTCTGTGCTTCGGCATCATTTCTGTACACATCAATTGTGTAGCTCATAGACTGAAATATGTAAAAAGAAATACCTATGGGCAAGATTACTTCCGGAATTGTCAAGTCTTTCCATGACGTAAGAGTTTGTAATGTCCGGACAGCAAAACCGGCATACTTGAAATATCCAAGTATGCCAATATTAATTATTATCGAAATTATAAGTACAACTTTACCGTCTTTGCCTTTTTCCTGTTTGCGGGATATCAGCAATCCGCTGATATAATTCAGCATTATAACCGCTATCATCAAAATAAGATATATCGGTTCTCCCCATCCATAGAAAAACAGACTCGCTATAAGCAACGTAATATTTCTAAACCTTTTCGGTGTAATATAATACGCCGCCAGTGTAATCGGCAAATAAAAAAACAGAAAAATATTGCTTGAAAAAACCATATTATTTCCCGCAAGCAGCTTTAAACATGCTCTCCATTGCATCGGCGTCAGGCGATACAAACATTGCGACATAATTGCCAGCACTGACTACTTTGCCGTTTTTCGCAACTGCATACTGATCAGGAAGATAATTTTCATTTTCCTGACATTTCTGCTCTATGCATGTTTTGGCCTTTTCAGCATAAGCTTCCGCATCTTCAGCATTTGCTGCCTCTATAAGCCATATTTCATCCGTAACAAGTGCATTGTTAGACCTGGCAATAATTATCTGAGGGCAAGCGGATGCATCAATACCGTATGTTGAATTAATCTTTTTCTCTGAAAGTGTATGCAGCTCAGTAATATCTAACTCTGAGCTCATCTTATCGTAAAAACTCTGTATATCTACATTTACTGCTGTATTATCCGCTTCGTTTCCGCATGATGCAAAAAAAGTGATGACAAGGATTGCAGCAATTACCAGCAACAATCTTTTTCTTTTTTCCATTTATTTTATCTCCCTGGGATCGGATGAATAATTATCAACATTTTTCAATTGATCTATCCATACCTCTATTCCTTCATCGTTTATATGAATCTGGTGATCAAGAGAATATTCCTCTTTAAGAGTATTGTCCTTGTCTTTGAAATATTTGTCAAGTGCAACATAGGTAATTCCTTTTTCTTCACAGAAATCCATTACCTCAAGATTCAGTTCGTCTATAAGCTCATTATTAAATGACTCCGTCTCGCTCTTTTCGTGCATCGGCAGTACAGACTCTATAAATATCGTCACATCGGGATTTTTCTCTACGATTCTATTGTATACAATCTCCCAATATTCCATCGTACCTTGGATTCTTTCCGTAAGCAGTCCGAAGTCATTGCCGCCAAGCATTATAAAAACTTTATTCTGTCCGCTTTTTAATATGGCATCTTCTATCGGATAATACACCCCACCATACTGCAGTTTCATTTCATTAGATACAGCACTTCTCAGGGAGTAGGAAGGACGGCACAAGAAGAGACAGTCACCCAGATCTCCGCTCTGCTCTATGTATGTTTCAAGCGAGGATGTTACAGAGTCTCCTATAAAAACTACGTCATCAAACCAGGAATCATCCAGGTATTTGTCCTCATTCGTTGTTGTCTTTTCTGATTCAGTCGCAGCTGTCGGTTTTATTTCCTTAGATGGGCTGCTCGTAAATGCAGGTTCAGCCGCAGCAGGCGATGGTACGTCTGCTGCAGCTGAAGCGCATGCACAAAACATTGTGCATATAAGCATTATTGAAATTATTATGCCGGTTTTTTTCACTATCTTATTTCTGTCCGAGTTCTTTAAGAGCCTCTTTTCTGGAAACATTCCAGCGACCCTTTTCATCTACTCCGAGGAATTTAACAACTGTCTTATCTCCTATATTGAGAACATCTTCAACTTTCTCTGTTCTCTTGAACTCGAGATCCTTTATATGACACATTGCATCCTTACCCGGCTTTAATTCTACAAATGCACCGAGATTTGAAATAATTCTGACAACTGTGCCTTCATAAATCTTGCCTGTTTCAGGTTCAAATACGATATCTTCTATCATCTGACGTGCCTTGCGGCATGCTTCAATATCCTTAGATGCAATGTAAACTGTTCCATCATCATCAATATCAATCTTGCATCCTGTATCAGCAGTCATCTTCTGGATAACTTTTCCGCCTGATCCGATAACTTCGCGGATCTTATCAGGATTAATCTGCATCTGAATCATCTTCGGTGCTGTCTTTGCAAGTTCCTTGCGAGGCTCTGCAATAGCCTTGAGCATTATCTCGTCAAGTATCTGGAAACGTGCTTCTTTTGTGATTGCAAATGCTTCTTTTACTATCTCATGCTTAAGTCCGTCGTTCTTGAGGTCCATCTGAATGGCTGTAATACCTTCCTTAGTACCTGCTACCTTGAAGTCCATCTCGCCATGGAAATCTTCAACACCCTGGATATCTATAAAGGTTGTAAAATTATCGCCATCCTGAATAAGTCCGCATGAAATACCTGCTACAGGAGCCTTAATGGGAACACCTGCATCCATAAGAGCCATTGTAGTTCCGCAAATCGATCCCTGAGAAGTAGAACCATTGGATGAAAGAACTTCAGATACTACACGAATAGCATAGGGGAAATCTTCAACAGAAGGAATAACTGCATCGAGTGCTTTTTCAACAAGTGCTCCGTGACCATATTCACGACGACCTGTAGAACGGCTCGCTCTTGCTTCTCCTGTTGAGTAGGAAGGCATATTGTAATGATGCATAAATCTCTTCTCTTCTTCTTCCCAAATGGTATCGAGCTTCTGAGAATCTGTAAGCATGCCGAGTGTGGCAATGGAAAGCACCTGTGTCTGGCCTCTTGTAAACAATCCTGAACCATGAACAACAGGAAGTACTCCAACTTCTGCACCGAGCGGGCGGATTTCATTCATCTTACGTCCATCTACTCTCTTGCCGGCGAGCAGCCATTTCTTAACTACCTTTTTCTGGAGTTTATAAAGTATCTCTTCCATGTAGTTCATCATGTCAGGGTGCTCTTCTCCATACTTTTCTTCGACCATTGTTATCCAGTCATTGACTCTTGCTTCACGTACGTTCTTGTCATCAGTATCCATGCAGTATTCCATGGATTCAAATTCTTTTTCAACAAGAATCTCGAAGAGTTCATCGTCAAAAGCAGCATGCTCATACTCAAACTTCGGCTTGCCGATTTCTTCAACCATCTTGTCAATAAGATCAAGTACCGGCTGGAGATGCTCATGAGCCTGCACAATACCTTCATACATAACATCGTCAGGTACTTCCTTTGCTTCTGACTCTATCATAACAATCTTTTTATGAGTTGCTGCAATTGTTGTTGTCATGCGGTTGGAAGCTTTTTCCTCTGATGTGGGATTAAAGAGATACTTCTCTCCGTCCCAACCGAGAACTATACCAGCAATAGGTCCGTTGAAAGGAACATCAGAAATGGAAACTGCTGCAGATGCGCCTATCATTGCAGTAACTTCAGGTGAGCAATCTTTATCAACTGCGAGAACTTCGCATGCTATAACGACATCATTTCTTAAATCTGTGGGGAAAAGAGGTCTCATAGGACGGTCAATAAGACGTGATGCAAGAACTGCATTGAGACTGGGTTTTCCTTCACGGCGCATGAAACTGCCGGGAATACGGCCAACAGCATAGAGCTTTTCGTTGAAATCAACGCTGAGTGGGAAGTAATCTGTACCATCTTTCGGTCTTGCAGATGCAGTGCATGTTACGAGCACAACTGTTTCACCGTAAGTTACAAGAACAGCAGCATTGCACAACTCTGCAAGCTTACCTACTTCCATAGTCAGCTTACGGCCTTCATAATCCATTTCATATTTTCTGTAGTTTGGGAATTCTTTTTTTGTAATAATCATTTTTTCTCTCCTAATTTACAATCAAAAAAGTCTGATGACGGTATACTGTCATCAGACTTTCAAAAATACCATCATACCCCTCTAGAAGAATACCGTTACTTACGGATATTCAGCTTTGCAATAATTGCACGATATCTTTCGATATCTTTCTTTGTCAGATAGTCAAGCAGTCTGCGGCGCTTACCGACGAGCTTGTACATACCAAGACGAGAATGGTCATCATTGGGATGCTGCTTAAGATGCTCGGTGAGCTCGCGAATACGCTCTGTCAGAATAGCAATCTGAACTTCCGGGGAACCGGTGTCGCCTTCATGTGTTGCGTTGTCGGAAATAACTTCTGTCTTTTTCTCTTTGGTAATCATTTTTTATTTTCCTTTCTTTATTTCATGTCTCCTGCGTGCTGAGTAAAAGGTTGAAAGGTTATCCAGTTACCAAGCTCGCGGACGCCAAAATATATTACATTATTTGTAATGCCTTGTCAACGGTTTTTCATCACAGTTTTCATTCTCATACCGTGATCAAGTATTGATTTCCTGAGTCTGAGGCTTTTTGGTGTAACTTCCAGCAGTTCATCATCTGCCAGAAACTCAAGACACTGCTCAAGGCTCATCTGCTTCGGTGGAACAAGTCTGAGAGCTTCATCAGATCCGGATGCTCGTGTATTTGTAAGGTGTTTTGATCTGCAAACATTAACGGGAATGTCTTCCATCTTTGGACATTCTCCAACTACCATGCCGCCATAAACAGGTGTACCCGGTGTTATGAACATAGCTCCTCTTTCCTGAGCATTCCATATTCCGTAAGCAACAGCTTCTCCTGTTTCATGAGCTATAAGGGATCCTGTTCTTCTTCTGATAATATCTCCCTTATACGGCTGATAATTCTCAAAAACCGATGCCATAATTCCTTCGCCCTTAGTATCTGTCAAAAACTCGTTCCTGTATCCAAACAAGCCTCTTGAAGGAACGAGAAATTCCAGCTTCATTCTGTTTCCTACAGGCGTCATCTCCAGAAATTCGCCTTTTCTCGCGCCAAGCTTCTCCATGACAGGACCCATACAATCCGACGGAACATCGACTACCACTCTTTCAATCGGCTCGCAATTCTGTCCGTCTATTTCTTTATAGAGAACACGTGGAGGAGACACCTGGAATTCAAAGCCCTCACGTCGCATTGTCTCAATAAGTATAGAAAGCGACATCTCGCCTCGTCCTGCAACATTGAATGAATCTGTTGAATTTTCCACGTCCGTTACTCTCAAAGATACATCTTTAAGAGTTTCTCTTTTCAGTCTTTCGGAAATCTGTCTTGATGTAACAAACTTACCCTCTTTTCCTGCAAATGGACTGTCATTTACCGAGAATGTCATCTCAAGTGTAGGTGCTCCGATTTTTACAAACGGAAGCGGTTCACAAGAACCCTTTGCGCAGATTGTATCCCCGATATTTATATCTCCGATTCCACTCATCGCCACGATGTTTCCGGCGCCGGCTTCCGTAACAGGAACTCTTTCAAGTCCTTCAAACTGATAAAGCGAAACTACCTTTGCTTTCATCGGAGCTGCATCAGGATTATGATAGTTGCATACTTCGACTTCCTGATTTTGTCTGACTATTCCCCGTTCTATTCTTCCTACGGCTATTCTACCTACATACTCGTTATAGTCTATATTCGAAACCAGCATCTGGAAAGGGGACTCATTGTCTATTTCCGGAGCAGGAATATATTCAAGAATCGTCTCAAAAAGCGGTTTAAGATCGGTACCTACAACATCAGGGGAATAGCTTGCTGTGCCCTGACGTCCCGAGCAGAACAGCATTGGGGAGTCAAGCTGGTCGTCTGTAGCATTAAGATCAATTAGAAGTTCAAGAACTTCATCGATAACTTCATGAATACGCTGGTCAGGTCTATCTATTTTGTTGACAACAACGATTACCCTATGGCCGAGCTCTAGCGCGCGGGAAAGCACAAAACGTGTTTGTGGCATAGGCCCTTCTGCCGCATCAACAAGAAGGATAACTCCGTTAACCATTTTTAGAATACGCTCGACTTCTCCACCGAAGTCTGCGTGTCCCGGAGTATCTACCACATTTATCTTGGTATCTCCGTATCGTATTGCCGTATTTTTTGCCATAATGGTTATACCACGCTCACGTTCCAAATCATTGGAATCCATTACTCTGTCAACAATCTCCTGATTGTCTCTGTAGACTCCGGACTGTTTGAGCATTTCATCAACGAGTGTCGTCTTACCGTGGTCAACATGCGCAATAATGGCTATATTTCTGAGTTTATCCATACTTCTTCCTCTTCCTTTTATGTCTGCAACAAGCGGCATTTTAGCACTTGCAAGTATAAAATGCAACTATTATAATAATATAGTTATGAATACTAATTTTTTTGCTTACATTTCAAGAATGAGATATATCGGGCGTTGGAGTCTCATGCGCAATGCGCTGCCCGAAAACATCCAGGAACACAGTCACATGGTTGCAGTTATTGCCCATGCTCTTGCAGTTATAAGAAGGGATGTCCTTAAAATCGACTGCAATCCCGAAGAGTATGCCCTTGCCGCTCTTTATCATGATTGCAGCGAAATACTGACCGGCGACCTTCCTACTCCAATAAAGTATCACAGCGATGATATTAATTTTGCCTATAAAGAGGTTGAACATCTTGCTTGTGAAAAGCTTCTAGCAACTCTTCCGCCAGAGCTTCGTCCATCCTTTGAACCATATATAGGCGGCGAAAAAGAAGAGGAACTTCACGACATCGTAAAGGCTGCAGACAGACTTTCCGCCTACATTAAATGTATTGAAGAGCGAAAGGCCGGCAACAGTGATTTCCTCTCTGCCGAGCGAGAAAAGAAACGTATTTTAGAACAGTGCGGCATGCCGGAGGTAGATTATTTTATGAAGCACTTCATGCCTGCATTTGAACTTACTCTTGATGAATTAGGGACCATTGACGATGGAACAAACTAAACTTGACAGGATAAATGAGCTTGCACACATTTCCAAAGAGCGTGAGCTTACAAAAGAAGAGCTTGCTGAGCGCGATACTTTAAGAAAAGAATATATAGAGGATTGGAAACGCTCATTAAAAGATGTTTTGGATAATACCTATATAGTTGACGAAGACGGAAACAAACACAAGCTTTCGCCAAAGGAGAAAAATGCAGAATAACGAACAGATTAAAAAAAGAGTCGTAAGATTCATCTTCGGCATTGCCGTTGCAATACTTTTCATAATTTTTGCCATCATCAGCATTTCCTGTGCACCGCATTCAAGTGACGTCCCAAACGGTTATGAACCATATAAGAATTATCATCGCGGTGTAGAAAGAGTTGTGGAGACAGCTGCTCCTGTTGTTGAGCAGCCCGTTGTAACAGTCGATACACAGTCGGCGGCTGATGAATCTGTTTCAACTGAAACAGAGGTTGTTGAGGAAACCATCACTGATACTCGTCCTGAGGTCATAAAAGCCTCTGCTGCGAATCTTCCCGCTCCTCCTGAGATTGATATTACCAGTTGGGAATATATGCTTGTAAATACGGAACATCTTATTTCTTCCGATTATGAACCGCCGGAGATTGTATACATAAACATGTTGGCAGATGACCGTGACAAACCTACTGCTTATGATGGCAATCGTCTCCCTGTAGACTCAAGAATTGCTGATGCGCTTCTTGACATGGCAGAAGGCTGCAAAAATGCCGGCATTCCGGTATATCTTTCATCCGGTTACCGTTCTTACAATGAGCAGCAGATGCTCCTGGATCGCAAAATTAATCAAGGTTATGATTATGCAACCGCCATCACAATAGTTGCCGAACCCGGCAGCAGCGAACATCAGACAGGTATCTGCTGCGACATCACTGACTATTATCGTGAACTCAAGGATTCCTCGCTCGAGGATACTGATACATACAAATGGCTCTGTGCGCACTGCACCGAGTATGGGTTCATAGTACGTTACCCGGCTTCTAAAAGCGGCGATGCTGATTCCGTCACCGGTATCATTTATGAGCCGTGGCATTTCAGATATGTCGGCGTGGAAGCTGCTAAGTACATAACCGAAAACGATTTAAGTTTGGAGGAATTCGTTGCGCTTTATGAATAAAAAATTCCTTTGCTTTCTTCTTTGTTTAACTACAATCCTTGCTTTCGGGATAATTGCATATGCAGATGAGAGCTCTGAAGATACGTCTTCTGTTGCTCAATCTTCCGATTTGCCGGATATAGATATCTATTCCTGGGAGCTCGTTTTCTGCAACAAGTACAACAGCATAGGACCCTACTCCACAACTCAGGCTGCATGCGTATATGGAGATAACGGGGTGGATATAAGAATATATGACTACGTTGTCGAGCTTGTCGATGCGTGCCGCTCTGCCGGATATCCATGCTATGTCAACAGAGGCAACCGAAACTGGAGTTATCTTCTCAGCAATGTTGAATATCAGCTTAAAAATGTTTATGACAATGATGCATATGAAATGTCTAAACATATTCTTCTTCCCGGCTGCAATGAGCATCAGACAGGTCTGTGCATTGATATTACTGCCGACCCGACTTATTCCGACAACTGGAACGACCAAATTGATGATTGGACTGTTACATCTGATACCTGGCAGTGGATGAAGGAACACTGTGCCGAATATGGCTTTATCATTCGCTATCCGGAAGGTAAAGAAGACTATTATGGTCTGGCATGTTGCCCGACACATGTACGCTATGTTGGAAAAGAAGCTGCAACCTACATTATGGAAAACAATCTCTGTCTTGAAGAGTTTCTGATGCTTTACGGATATCCCGTCAATCTCCCCAATTAAAAACGAAAAACGCAGACAAATTAATGTCTGCGTTTTTTATTTTAAAAATCAAATTTTCCGGGGAGCAGTTCTGAAAGTTTATAGCTTACATATCTTCCATCTTCTTTACAGATTAGGACCTCCATGTCATACGAAAATTCAGAAAGGAACTGACGGCAGGCACCGCAAGGATAGGCATATCCCTGACTGTCAGCGTATATTGCAATCCTCAAAAATTTTGTATGTCCTTCACTCACCGCTTTAACGCACGCTGTTCTTTCCGCACAGATTGTGCTTCCTAGTGCAGCATTTTCTATGTTGCATCCCGTGTAAACCGACCCGTCATCACATTCTATTGCAGCGCCAACCGCAAAATGTGAATATGGAACATATGCATTACCGGATGCATCTCTTGCCATGGTCATCAATTCTCTGTCTGTCATAAATTATTCCTCCTCTTTGAAGCTTATCTGCCAATTTATAAAATCATTTAGAGGATTTCCGTAATTTGGATCTACTCCTCTCACTGCACCTCGGTGTGTAATAAGCTGCTGTTTTTCAAATCCGATAACAACAAACTGTCCTACTGTTGTAAGAACATATTCTGCAAACTGCTGATACGTCTGTTTTCTTGACTGGTCACCTGCAGCGAGATAATTATAAAGATAGTTTTCGTATCCTGTATCCGTGGAATTTGTGAAGTTTATAGTAGTGCTGACAACTGTATCTTTCTCTCGATCATAAGGTTTGAGAAGTTCTGTTATATCAAAATTATTTCTAAGCTTGACCTCAGCATAGTACATATCATACTCTATCTCTTCAAAATCTTCATCTTCTTTTGTTTCCTTTGAGACATTTATATAATCTGTAAGAGCATTGTAATACTCATCCCATGTAAGCTCACGAACTGTAATTTTAAGTCCTATGCTGGCCATATCCGAAGCAAACCTGTTTGCAATTCCTGCTTTAGCCGACGAGTCTGAGCACAAGATAAAAGTGAGATCTATTTTCTGTCCGGCATTCATATACTCCATCCAGCCGTCATCATCATAGTCCTTTATTCCATTATTTTCGAGAATTCTTTTACAGGTGTTAAGGTCATAATCCAATTTGTCTGCAAACTCCTGCGGATAATCCACACATGTGGGATACATCGGCAGCGTAGCAGTAACCGCATTTTCATTGAGAAGGCTCTTTAGATACGACCTGTCAAAGGCATACTGCATTGCGTATCTGAATCCTGCGTTTCCTGTAATATCTCCTTCCTGATTAAATGCAACCAGATGCATATTTGTCGTTGCAAAGGTATGAAACTCATTTGTTGCCGCATATCCAAGGTTTGTATAGCTGGAAGGATCATTCATTACAACATCGACCAACGAATCTTCAAATGCGGATATTATAGATTCCGGGTCACTGTTTTCTTTAAGATATACTGTATCTACCGGAAAATTTTCATATCCCGGATATCCTTCATAGGCACGCAGTTCAGTCGGATACTGATGTGTCTTTGCTGCCTTTGTCTCTGTTGCAGGTTCATCTTCAACTGTCTCGAGCACCCAGTAATACGGGCCGGATCCTTCTGGAAATTTCTCATTAAAAGATCCGCTTTTAATAAGTGGTATATTAAGAAGTTTTATAAACTGTGTATCTCCTGTGCTGAGCGATACAGTTACAGTATCATTGCCAGAGTAGGTAGCGCCCTGGAAAGTACGGAATCTCCCTTGGAATCTGTCGGCAGATGCTGCATTTACGTTATTTAAAGTATATGCAACATCTTTCGCACTTACTGATGAACCATCATGAAATGTTTTTGATGTGTCGACAGTCAATGTCCATACACTTGCATTGTCGTTATATGACCAGTCTGTCAAAACTCCCTTTCCTTCGATTATTTCAAAGTTATTGTCAAGTTCGATAAGATTTTCATAAACCAACGACAGTACAAGCTGATTGGAGTGGTTTGTAGCAACCAAAGGGTTAAAGGAATAGCTTGTATTACAGTTAAGTGAAAATACATTGTCCGCCGCCTCAGCCATGGTTATGTCCTTACCTTCTGTCGAGTCAGGTATTTCACCATTACTTATGTTCGTTCCGGGCAGTGTACATCCCGAAGCAAGTAAAAGCACTACAGCCATTATAAAAGACAATGATTTCTTAAATTTCAATTACGCATTCCTTCCGCAGCATTCTTTATATTTTAATCTTCTTGATCCGTCCGCTTTCATCTTTCCGCACGGACACGGGTCATTTCTTCCGGGTTTTGCGGCTTTCTTTATCGGCTGTTTCTTTGTAGGCTCTTCACCTGAATTTGCAGCAATATTTTTAGCTACCGCTTTTCTTTCAACATTATCCGGTCTGTTTACACGTACATTGAACAACCTCTTGACCGTTTCTACTCTTATACCCGCAACCATCGCCTCAAACATATCAAAGCCTTCTTGTTTATAGGCGTCAATCGGTTTTACCGAGCCATACCCACGAAGTCCGATTCCGCGTTTAAGGTCATCCATTGCATCTATCTGATCCATCCAGTATTCATCGACAACCCTTAACATTACAACACGTTCTATTTCTCTCATGAGCGGCGCGCCGTTTGGTCCGGGGCCAAAGTCTTTCTCTCTTTGCTCATAGAGAGCCTTGGCTTTTTCGACGGACGCCTCGTACTCCGGTATCTGATAATCCTCCGGCATTATTGTGGAAACATACTCCGGTATCATTCCCATAATCTGCGCCTTGAGATCTTCTCCGTCAAGCACTTTTCTTCTTTCAGAATAGATAATCTCACGCTGTTTATTCATGACATCATCATATTCCAAAACGTTCTTTCTGACTTGGAAGTTACGGCTTTCAACGGTTTTCTGCGCCTGTTCTATTGCATTTGACAGCATTTTGGCATCAAGTGGCATATCCTCGTCAACATTGAGCGTTTCCATCATCCCCATTATTCTCTCGGAGCCGAACAGTCTCATTATATCATCTGTAAGTGCCAGGAAGAATCTGCTCTCACCCGGGTCGCCCTGACGTCCCGAACGTCCGCGTAGCTGGTTGTCTATTCGTCTTGACTCGTGTCGCTCTGTTCCGAGAATAAACAATCCGCCGGCCGCTCTGACTTTTTCAGCTTCTTCAGGATCAACCGGATTTCCGCCGAGCATGATATCGGTTCCTCGTCCTGCCATGTTTGTCGCTATTGTAACAGCACCTAATTTACCGGCCTGGGCTACAATCTCCGCCTCTTTTTCATGATATTTTGCGTTAAGTACAGTATGCGGAATTCCCGCTCTTTTAAGCAGAGCTGAAAGATGTTCACTCTTCTCGATAGAAATTGTTCCAACGAGCACCGGCTGTCCTTTTTCATGACATTCTTTAATCTGATTGACTATAGCTCGGTCTTTTCCGCTTCCGTTTTTGAAAACAACATCCGGATGATCAATTCTTATAACGGGTTTATTTGTCGGAATCTCAACTATATCAAGCGCATATATTGCTCCGAATTCTTCTGCTTCTGTTGCCGCAGTTCCGGTCATTCCTGACAGCTTGTCATATAATCTGAAATAATTCTGAAATGTGATAGTCGCAAGAGTTTTGTTCTCTTTTTGTACATCGACATGCTCTTTTGCCTCTATTGCCTGATGAAGTCCTTCGCTGTAGCGTCTACCGAACATAAGACGTCCTGTAAACTCGTCTACTATTATAACTTCTCCATCTTTTATAATGTAGTCGATATCCCTCTTCATTATTCCGTGTGCCTTAAGCGCCTGGTTAATGTGGTGGGACAGTGTAGCATTTTCTATATCTGCGAGATTTTCAAGTCCGAATGATTTTTCGGCTTTTGCAACTCCGCGTGCAGTAAGTGTTGCGGACTTTGCCTTTTCGTCCACAACATAATCTGCGTCAATATCTTCTGCTTCTTCCTCTTTTTCATCCACAGTTCTGACAACCATTTTCTTAAGTCCGGATACAAAGACGTCCGCCTGTCTGTACAAATCCGTGCTTTCGTCGCCCTGTCCCGAAATAATAAGAGGAGTTCTGGCCTCATCTATAAGTATGGAGTCGACTTCGTCAACGATTGCGAAGTTATGCCCTCTCTGGACCATCTGCTCTTTGTAAAGAGCCATATTATCCCTTAGATAGTCGAACCCCATCTCATTGTTTGTTCCATAGGTAATATCGCAGTTATATGCCTCGCGTCTTTCATCGTTTGTCAGATCATGTACTATAAGACCTACGGAAACGCCTAAGAATTCATGGACTTTTCCCATCCACTCGCTGTCTCTTTTTGCGAGATAGTCATTTACTGTAACTATATGAACACCGTCTCCCGACAGTGCATTCAGATATGAAGGCATAACCGCAACAAGTGTCTTTCCTTCACCTGTTTTCATTTCGGCAATTCTGCCCTGATGCAATACTATACCGCCTATTATCTGAACATAGAACGGCTTCATGCCCAACACTCTCCATGCCGCTTCTCTGGCGGTTGCAAATGCTTCCGGCAGAATATCGTCGAGAGTTTCTCCGTTTGCCAACCTTTCTTTAAATTCGTCAGTCTTTGCTCTCAGCTCTTCATCCGTTTTGGATGCATATTCATCCTCCATTGCAGCTATTTTGTCTGCAAGAGGATATATTTTCTTTAATTCTCTTTCGGTATATGACCCGAATAATTTATCAAAAATTCCCATGTGATTTAATATACCACAAGAATATGAATAAAAAAAGCATTCATGTTTTTAACTCAAGCAATTGCGTTTAACAATCCATATAAGGTTTTATGCCGGCATTTCTTATTTATTATAATAAGTAGCTTTGCTGTATATCAGCTGAAATCTACACTCTTCAAAGGTACTCAGACCTTTTAATTTTTTCTTTAAATTTAACTGGTTCTCTTCTTGTTTTTCTTTCAGCTTGTGGTATATTTATTCTCAATGAATAAAGAAGGATTTTCCAGCCAATTATATAACGAAAAACAAGCTCAGAGTATTCGCGACCGCATAAACCGTTTTGATGGTAAACTCTATCTGGAATTCGGAGGAAAACTGTTTGACGACTACCATGCCTCCCGAGTAATTCCCGGTTTTCTTCCTGACAGCAAAGTCAACATGCTCAAGGAAATGCGTGATGATGTCGAAATCGTAATTGCAATTTCTGCAGACGACATTGAACGTTCAAAACGCAGGGGAGATCTTGGCATTACATATGACGAGGATACTTTAAGGCTTATCGATGCCTTCCGTGGAGAAGGCTTTTATGTCGGGAGTGTTGTAATTACTCATTACAGAAGCCAGAAAGCTGCCGATAAATTCCGTATCCGTCTCGATACTCTAGGAATTCGCAGTTATACTCACTATATAATTCCCGATTACCCATCAGATACTGCATTTATCATTTCCGATGAAGGTTTCGGGAAAAATGACTACATAGAGACATCCCGTCCTCTTGTAGTTGTCACCGCTCCCGGACCCGGTAGCGGTAAAATGGCCACATGTCTTTCCCAGCTTTACCATGAGCACAAGCGCGGCATAAATGCAGGTTATGCTAAATTTGAAACATTCCCTGTTTGGAATCTCCCTCTCAAACACCCTGTTAATCTTGCATACGAAGCCGCAACTGCAGATCTTGATGATGTAAATATGATAGATCCGTATCATCTTGAAGCCTATGGTGTCACTTCGGTAAATTACAACCGTGACGTTGAAATATTCCCAGTTCTTGAGGCCATGTTCAAAGAGATTTACGGTGAAAGTCCTTACAAATCTCCTACCGATATGGGAGTTAACATGATAGGATTCTGCATCACTGATGATGACGTATGCTGTGCAGCTGCTAAGCAGGAAATATTGAGAAGATATTACAGCGCATCATGTGCCCATCTTCAAGGGCTTTCCGATGGGCACGATCTTCGCAAAATTGAAATGATAATGAACTCCATAGGCCTCACTCCTGCCGACAGACCTGTAGTAGGCGCCGCACTAAACCGTGCAGAGGAAACCGATGGTCCGGCAGTTGCAATTGAACTGCACGACGGAACCATTATAACCGGCAAAACCACTTCACTTCTCGGCGCTGCATCCGCGTGCCTTTTAAATGCCATGAAAGCTCTTGCCGGAATCCGCAAAAAAACTCTTCTTATTCCTCCATCAATGATTAAGCCTATACAGCATCTTAAATTAGAGCATCTCGGCAACCGCAATCCTAGACTTCACACAGATGAACTTCTTATTACGCTCAGTGCCTGCGCCGTTACCAATCCTGTTGCAGGTGAGGCAATAGATCAGCTTGATAAACTTCGTGGCTGTGAAGCACATTCATCCGTAATACTGAGTCATCAGGACGAAGAACTCTTCAGGAAGCTCGGAGTCAATGTGACGTTTGAGCCGAAATATCAGACAGAACGACTCTTCCATAACTGAAAATTATTAATGTGCAGGTGCGGCTGTTATCCTGACGCACCTGCAGTTTTTTTGGCTATATTATCTCATTTTTTGATATTTTTAATCGTTAATAAGGGGTATTTTATGCAATACAAAGATATAGAAATATTTCTTGAGCTTGTAAACACTAAGAATATAACAAAGGCCTCAGACAACCTGTTTATGGCTCAGAGCGTCATCTCCACAAGGCTCAAAAAGCTTGAAGAAGAACTTGGGTATTCTCTTTTTGTCCGTAATAAAGGCATGCGCGAAATAGAACTAACAAGACAAGGATCCGAATTTGTAAATCTTGCAAAGCGTCTGCAGTCTCTTTATGAGGAAGCTTCCATGTTAAAAGACAGCACTCAGAAAATGCTTCGTGTCGCAGCACCTGAAAGCATCTATTTTGATATTCTTGAGCCCCTCATTTTTAACATCATGCTTAAATATCCGGATATTTCGATTGATGCGGAAATGATAGACTCATCCGGTGTCTATGACATGATGGAATCAAATCTTATAGACTTCGGATTTGCATCATATGAGTCCTCTCATCACAGCATCACCCACAGGCATCTGTATGATCAGGAATTCTGCCTTGTTACTGCCAATAAGTCTGATAAACCTGTTGCGCCTGAATCTCTGGATCCTTCAAAGGAAATAGTTTTCGCAGGTGGTAACTTTTCATCCGTAGAGCTTTGGCGTCAGTCATACTTTTCAAGCAATAAACAAAGCAGAATCAAAGTAAACTCCTCTTTGCTGATAGCCCAGTATCTTAAAGAATTTGACAGTTGGGCAATTATGCCAAGGGAAGTTGCAGAAATGCTTGTAGATCTTTACGGTGTGGCAATTTCCGAACTTACATCGGCCCCGGAAAGCAGAAAAATCTATTTTTTGAGACACAACAGTTCTACACTTGCTCCGACGATTGCTTCGGAAATATTTCTTAAGGAGTTGGCTTTATATGAACGAAATTAAACTTGTTGCTTTTGATTTGGATTTCACGCTTCTTGATAAGGACAAAAAAATATCCGATGAAAATATAGAAGCCCTTAAATATGCAAAAGAGCATGGCATTTACATTGTTCCATGCACCGGAAGACTTTTTGATAATATTCCGCCTATACTTAAAGAGCTGTGCCGTTATTTTATACTTGTAAATGGAGCAACAATTTACGATTCACTAAATGACACATATCTGTATGATGTCAATATACCGAAAGATCTTGCACTTGACATATATTCTTATGGTGACACTCTTCCAATAGTATATGATGCCTATATAGATAATCATGGTTATATGTCGGCAAATCATTATGACACGATGTTTGATTATCTGCCCGACAAAAACTACGCAAAAACCATGAAAATAAAAAGAACTCCGGTTCCGGAGCTGAAAGCCTTCATTTCAGAAAAAAATACAGATGTTCAAAAAATACAGTACTATTTCAAATCTCAGCGCGAGCGCGAAATTCAAATTGAAATGCTTAAAGAAAAATATCCCGGACTTCTGTATATCTCAACATCACTTCAAAGCAACATAGAAATAAATATTGCTGATGCCGTCAAAGGCAAAGCACTTAAAAAAATGTGCGATATTTTAAACATAGACATAGCAAATGCCGTTGCTTTCGGTGACGGTACCAATGATCTTCCGATGATTAAAGATGCCGGTATCGGAGTATGCATGTGCAATGGTGCGGAGTCTTGTCTCAATGCCGCAGATATCATTACGGAGTATGACTGCAACAATTCCGGATTCGGTCGTGAGCTCATGAAACTTATAAATTATCAATAAATGCGATAATTTATTCGATAATTAGATTTTACATCCCTCAGTTTCTGTTGTATTATCCACACATACCAAATTTTTGGGAGGAAAAAATTAATGAAGAAGATAATCGCATTATTAATGGCATGTGCTATGATTTTCGCTCTGTGCGCATGCGGAAGCAGTTCTGCTGCAAGTAAAGACCTCACTTTTGCAACCGGTGGTGAATCCGGAACATATTATGCATACGGCAGTGTACTTGCTCAGTATGTAAGCAACAATGGTGGACTTAATGTAACTGCTGTTGTAGGTAATGGTTCAAAAGCAAATGTTGAAGACCTCGCTGCTGGTGCAGCACAGCTCGCTTTCTGTCAGTCCGACGTTATGAGCTATGCTTATACCGGAACAAACCTCTTTGATGAAAAAGTTGACTGCTTCTCAGTTGCTGCAGCTTTATATATGGAAGATGTTCAGATTATTACTTTAGATCCCGATATTAAGACTGTCGCTGACCTCAAAGGCAAGACCGTAAGCGTCGGTGCATCCGGCTCCGGTGTTTACTTCAACGCAATTGATGCATTAAAGGCATATGATATGACTCTTGACGATATCGTACCTCAGTATCTTTCATTCGGCGATTCAACTGAAGCTATGAAAGACCGTAAGATTGATGCAGCATTCATCGTTGCAGGTGCTCCTACAACTGCTGTTACCGACCTTGCAACTGGAAATGATGTTTACGTTGTTTCAATCGATGATGAACACATCGACAAGCTCCTTGCTATAAGCCCTTACTACTCAAAGCATGTTATTCCTGCAGGTACATACACCGGAATGACAGAGGATGCTACAACTGTCGCTGTTGCTGCTGTTGTTCTTGTTAACAATGATGTATCTGATGATGCTGTTTATAATTTTGTATCCACAATCTTTGATAACAAGGATGCTATTACCGAGCAGCATGCAAAGGGCGGAGACCTTGACCTAGACTTCGCAACATATATTACTGATGTTCCTTATCATTCCGGCGCAGCAAAATACTACGCAGAAAAGGGCATTGATGTAGCATAATGGCTGTAAATACAAAGTCTAAACAAGACTCTGAAAATTTTAAAGCGGATGTTGACGCGGTCATGCGAAAGTATGACCGCGAATCTAACACCAGAATTTGGGAAGGTAAGCCTGCTCTTGTAGTACGTGCTATTATTATTCTCTTCTCTTTGTATTGTATATGGAGCACTCTTTTCTCTGTTGCTGCGATGGAAAAGAGGCTCAGTGCTTTTTTAGGTCTTATAATAATAATGGGATATATGACATATCCCGTATCAAAGCATCACGTTGTACCTAATACCATGCCCTGGTATGATATCGTCTTAATGATAGTTGGAGCTGCATGCTTCTTCTGGTACTGCTTTTCTTTTGACACTCTAATACTCATTCTTTCAAGTGCTTCAAAAATGACGCCTCTTTATACTATTATTGGTATAATAGGTATACTCACTTTAATGGAGCTATGCCGCAGATGTGTTGGTATTCCGATTCTTTGCGTTGTTGGTGCTCTTCTGATTTACACCTTCACGACAGGAATCAAGCTTCCCCGTGTACTCTACACACTTTTCTATTCTACCTCCGGTGTACTTGCCACACCTGTTCAGGTCTGTGCAAAATATATTGTCGTATTTATTATTTTCGGTGCTTTCCTTGAAAGAACAGGAATTGCAAATTTCTTTATTGATCTTGCAAATGCACTTGTCGGCGGTTTTGCCGGTGGTCCTGCAAAAGTTGCTGTTATTTCATCTGCTCTTTGCGGAATGGTTTCAGGGTCTTCCGTCGGCAACACTGTAACCACAGGATCAGTTACGATACCAATGATGAAGAAAACCGGTTACAAACCCGAGTTTGCTGGTGCTGTTGAAGCTGCCGCATCGACAGGTGGTCAGATAATGCCTCCTATCATGGGTGCCGCCGCATTCTTAATGGCCGAATACATGGGCGTTACATATGCTGAAGTTGCACTTCGCGCAATTTTACCTGCAGTATTGTATTTTACCGGTATATTTATCGCCGTCCATCTTGAAGCTAAGAAGCTTGGTCTTAAGGGTGTAGGTAAAGAAGATCTCCCCCAAGTCGGAAAACTTATTTCAAGAATATATCTTCTTTTACCTTTAGTTGTTCTAGTATGGCTTGTTACCACAAATACAAGAACCATGCAGTTCTCGGCAACAATTGCCATTCTCGTTGCTATAGTAGTTTCTCTTTTCAACAAAGAAGACCGTATTACCGTCCCCAAAGTTCTCGAAGCTCTTGAAGCAGGTGGCAAAAGTGTTATAACAGTTGCTGTTGCATGTGCTATGGCAGGTCTTATTTCCGGATGTATTACCGCAACCGGTCTTGCATCTAAGCTGATCTCCGCAGTTGTTAATGCATCTACTGCTGTCAAAATTATCGATCCTACTCTTATAGCTTTGTTCCTTACAATGATATGCTGCATTATTCTCGGCATGGGTGTACCAACTACTGCAAACTACTGCATTATGGCATCTACATGTGCTCCGATACTTATTACAATCGGTGTACCTAAGATGGCAGCTCATTTCTTTGTATTTTATTTCGGTATTGTTGCTGATATTACTCCGCCTGTAGCACTTGCTGCATATGCAGGTTCAGCTATTGCAAAGGCAAATCCAATGAAAACTGGTATAAACGCCACAAAGCTTGCAATCGGCGCCTTCATTGTTCCTTATATCTTTTGTTTGAATCCTGCAATGCTTCTTATTGATTCATCGGCGACTCAGATTATTATAATAATCATTACATCTTTTGTCGGTATATTCGGATTGGCAGCATGTATGAATGGATTTTTGTTTAAATCGATTCCCTGGCCGCTTCGTGTAATTATCGGAATTGCCGGTATTCTTATGATGGATCCTACCACAATTACAGATATTGTAGGAATTGTGCTCTTTGCTATTGTTATTGTCATTCAATATATAGGTTCAAAAAAGAAGCCTGCAACTGTGGCCTAATTGTACATACTTTTTATGTCAAAATTCCCTGCACTACATGTTAAATGAAGTGCAGGGAATTCCTATTTTCTATTAGTTTTTGCAAATATCCAGTACTATCTTCTGGGCCATTAAAAGCCCGGCACTTGCTGTAACCCATACAAGAGATCCCGGAACAGAGCGTCTTCCGGGTGGAGGTGTTTCTGTCTGTTCTGCATCCATTGCATCCTCTTTTGAGTAGACAACTGTTAAGTGGTTTATACCCCTTGTGCGAAGTTCTTTTCTCATAACTCTTGCAAGTGGGTCGTTAATTGTTTTTGATATATCCGTAATTTCAAGTAATGTTGCATCTTTCTTGTTGCCGGTTCCCATTGACGATATTATCGGTATCTCTTTTTTTAAACAGGTCTCTATGAGATCGATTTTCGATGACACAAGATCTATACAGTCCGCAACATAGTCGAATTCTTTTATCATAGATTCATGATAAAGACCAACAACAGTCTCTGTTACTATATTCGGGTTAATATCTTTCAGTCTCTTGGCCATTGCTTCGGATTTTGGAATATCAACAGTTGACTCAAGTGCTCCAATTTGCCGGTTGATATTGCTTATGCTGTAGCTGTCACTGTCTATCAGCGTTATATTACCCACACCTGAACGTGCAAGAGCTTCTGCACACCATGACCCGACTCCTCCGAGCCCTACAACAGCTACCCTAGAATTATTTAATTTAAAAAGGGCAGGCTCACCTAAGAGCATGCCCTCTCGTTTAAATCTTTCGTCAATCATTTTCCTATAAGGAATGACCAGAAGCAACTCTTGGCTTCTACACCTGCTGCAAGATCTTCAACCCAGGCACTGGTCTTTTCTGACTTTATTGAAGAACGAGCTTCGTCGTCTGTTGCGGGATCGCCTTCACCTACAAAATACATTACATGATATCCAGCATAACTTCCGTTGTCACCGTATACAATAGCTGTATCTCCGCTCTTTCTGCTATCATCAAAGCAGAATGCGTCAAACTCCTCGACTGTGGTCCCGGACTTTATATGATCGTAAAGTCCTCCATTTGTGTTGGAGCCTTCATCTTCTGAATATTTTTCTGCAAGTTCTGCAAAGCTTTCTTCCGTCTTGTCTCCGTCATTAAACTCTTTGAGTATATCCTCTGCCTTTGCTTTGGCTGTAGCAAGAGCTTCATCACTGTATGTTCCGTCTTCATCAGCTTCCGCTTTCACAAGCACATGACGTACTGCAACTGACGGGTATTCGCTTTTAACCATATCATCTGTTACTTCAACAGCATCCATATAGGCATTGTATGCCTTAGATGCAATAGCAGTTTCAGTGAACATTTCCTGAAGTACGTTTTTGTTTACACCTTTGCCGTAGTAAGTCTGTAAAAATCTGTTTACGCTGTCAAATCCGTTTAACTCACTTGCCGTTTCAAGAGTATCAAGAGTCTCACTAATCTCTGCCAGGTCATCCTCTTCGAGTACTATTCCGTTCTCCTCAGCATACTTGTTGAGAACATAAACCTCTTTAAGGATGCTCGTTGCACTCTCTTTAAAATAATCTCTCCAGGAACCATCTTCAAGATACATGCATGACTGTGAGGAAAGTCCTGCAAGATCAAGTGAAGTATCCAGTCCAAAATACTGTGCATAATCACCATAAGTACTTACAAACTCACGATATTCATTTGCATACTCATAGTTGGATTCAGCTACTGTGTATTTTTTGTCCCCAAAAGAAACCGCATTTACTATTCTGCGTGTTAGGCCTGCATTAAGAAAAAGAACTGCAAGTACAAAGACTACAACCAACACAGTTGCGAGTACCACTCTTTTTGTAGTCTTGCTGCGTTTCTCTGCTTCTTTTACAGCCGCTAATGTTTTTTTGTCTGTTCCTTCGGCGCGTGCCTGAGCACGAAGTTTTTTCTCTGTTGATGCACTCATTTGTTTTCTCCTGCTTTCATTGCTAGATATGCATTAATAAATCCGTCAATATTTCCATTCATGACGTTGTCTATGTTGCTGTCTTCATATTCCGACCTGTGATCTTTTACAAGCTGGTATGGCATAAAGACATATGACCTTATTTGGCTGCCCCATTCGATTTTCTGCTGAACACCTTTTATATCACTTATTTTTTCAAGGTGTTCTCTTTCCTTTATTTCTGCAAGTTTTGCTCTCAGCATACTTTTGCAGTTTTCCAAGTTTTGGAAATGGCTTCTTTCAACCTGGCTTGCGACAACAATACCTGTAGGTATGTGCGTAAGTCTTACAGCCGACGATGTCTTATTAACCTTCTGTCCGCCGGCACCTGATGATCTGTAAACATCCATTTTTATATCTTCATCACGAAGCTCTATCTCATTGTCTTCCGTGATTTCCGGCATAATTTCTATTGCAGCGAAAGAGGTATGTCTTCTTCCAGCGGCATCAAAAGGAGATACTCTTACAAGTCTGTGAATGCCGTTTTCACTCTTTAAAAATCCGTAAGCATTTTCGCCCTCTATCATAATAGTTGCGCTCTTAAGCCCGGCCTCGTCCCCGTCGAGATAGTCCATAAGCTTTACATTATATCCGTGACGGTCTGCCCACATATTATACATGCGATAAAGCATGGATGCCCAGTCCTGAGCTTCTGTTCCACCTGCTCCTGCATGGAATGTGATGATTGCATTGTTTGCATCATATTCACCGGTCAGAAGCGTAGACAGTCTTGTTGCCTCGAGGTTTTTTGTAAATTTATCGAAGGAACCCGTAAGCTCCTCAAGCATGGAATCGTCATTTTCCTCAATGGCCATCTCACAAATAGTCATAAGGTCTTCCCAGTCCGTGCACAGAGATTCGTAATTTTCTACTTTGGTTTTCAATCCCTTAAGACGCTTTTGAACCTTCTGAGATTTCTCGACATTATTCCAGAATCCTTCCATTTCTGAAGCCTGTTCAAGTTCTTCAATTTCCTTGTTGGCCGCATCGAGATTAAGAGCCTCTTTCAGGTGATCTAGCTGTGGCTTTAAATTATTAAGTTTTCCTTTATATTCTTCAAATTCTAGCATGACTAAAGCATTATACTCGAAATTTATTCCTATGTCGAGTACTGTTTTTTGGGTATTTTACATTCTATATCAACCTTTTTCTTGTGTAACCACTTTGTTTCTGTATTTTTTAGCGCTTATACTGTAAAATAATATAAAAGTTCCTTTAATTGGGGGTATATTATATGAAAAATTTCCTCTCTGTTTTTCTCATAGTTATTCTCTGCCTCTCGCTTACTGCCTGCGGAGATGTATATATTACTGCAGACCCAAATTCCGAAATTTTTTCTAATGCGCAAGACTACTTCCTTAAAACTGCAGAAAATTCCGTTTCCTCCGACAATTCCGTTATTTCAAAGGCTTCATCAGATACTGCCGCTTCTGAAACTGTCATCTCTGTTTCCGCTGCCGATGCATCTCCATCTGCAACAGCTACAGGACCTTTCGGTACAGTTACCAGCACTTCCTCTTCAAATAACGTTGTAATTACAAAATCACCAACCAGTGAAACTGTTGCCGTTGGTGGCGCATGTTCTTTTATTTCATATGCCACCAATTCAACGGGAATTTCCTGGTACATCACTGATTCAAACACCAGCGCGATTTATAAAATTGAAGAGGCTCCTTCTCACATTTCAGGTCTTCTTGTATACGGATATAATTCCAACAAGGTCATACTGACAAACATTCCTTCCTCTATGAATGGTTGGAAGATTCAGGCATGTTTTGAAGGTGCAGGTGGTCCTGTATATTCAGATATTGCATATATCTGGACTTTTACTCCAACTACCTACATTTATAATGATTACCACCCTGCACCGCCAAGCTGCAACGAATGTCCCCATGGTCCATGCCCTGAAAATCCAGAGTGCGGTCCATGCCAAAATTTGGACTTCCAGGAAACTCCTCCCGCAATGCCGTCCCCAACTCCCGTAGGGACAACTCCTCCTCCGGCTCCTCCTGCAGGAGAAGCATAACCTTTGTTCTAAAAACAGGACCATTTCAGGTCCTGTTTTTTTCTACTTATTTGTATATTATGACATCTTTTATTTTTTATATCCGTTTGCTATAATATTTTCGGAAATATATGTTTATGGAGGACATGACGCTATGATCTCACATGGCAAAGAAATTAAGGTATTCAGTGGTAACTCTAACAGAGCTTTTGCAGAAGACGTCTGTGCGCAGCTATACAAACCTTTAGGGAATGCAACTGTTTCACAGTTCGCTGACGGCGAATGCTCTATTTCTATACAGGAACCAGTTCGTGGAAATGATGTGTTTATAATTCAATCCACGTGCAATCATGTTAATGACAATCTTATGGAACTGCTTATCATGATAGATGCCGTAAAGCGTGCTTCTGCAGGTCGTGTAACAGCAGTTATACCTTATTTTGGATATGCCAGACAAGACAGAAAAGCCAAAAGTCGTGATCCGATTTCTGCAAAGCTAGTTGCAAATCTTATAACAGCAGCCGGTGCTGACAGAGTTCTTACCATGGATCTTCATGCCGCCCAGATTCAGGGATTTTTTGACATTCCTGTGGATAATCTCAGCGGTGGAAGCATTTTTGCCAAACATTATGCAAAAAAATTCGGCAAAGGCAATGAAAATCTGCTTGTTGTCTCTCCTGACGTCGGTTCTGTTGCAAGAGCCAGAAACTTTGCCATGAAACTTGAGTCCGGTCTTGCAATTGTTGACAAACGCCGTGAAAAAGCTAACCAGAGTGAAGTCATGAATATTATTGGCGATGTTAGTGGTAAAACATGTCTTCTTCTAGATGACATTGTCGACACTGCCGGTTCTCTTTGCGGCGCCGCGAAAGCCCTTACTGAAATAGGCGGAGCAAAAGCAGTATATGCCTGTGCTTCCCATGGTGTTCTCTCAGGCCCTGCTATTGAACGTATCAACGACAGCCCCATCAATGAACTTCTTCTCCTTGACACCATCCCTTATCCCACAGACAAGCCGAAGTGCGATAAAATTTCTTATTTAACAGCTGCTCCTGTTTTTGCCGAAACCATCCGCAGAATTTACGAAGAAGTTTCCATCTCCAACATATTCGAATAATAATGTTTTTTAAAAAACCGACCGGGGTCTCATGGCTAATAGTCTTTCTGGGAAACCCCGGTACTAAATATGAATGCACACGTCACAATGCCGGCTTTATGGCCGGAGATGAATTTGCTTTGATTCATGATTTAAAAATCAACAAAAGCCGTTTCAAGGCCTTGACCGGTACCTGTAAGATAGGTGAAGAAAATGTTATGGTCATGAAGCCTCAAACCTTTATGAATCTTTCAGGAGAAGCAGTTCAGGAAGCTGCTTCCTATTACAAAATATCTCCCGACCATATAATCATCGTCAGTGATGAGATGTCGCTACCTCTTGGCAAAATTCGAATACGTTCTTCGGGTTCTGCCGGCGGACATAATGGCCTTAAAAATATCATCTCTTGCCTTTCTTCCGATGAATTCCCAAGAATCAGAATAGGGGTCGGTGCTCCTGCCAGAGGAGATTATGATACCAAGGATTGGGTTCTCGGTAAATTTACAGGAGAAGATTTGAAAACTATTAAAATCTCTGTACATCGTGCAGCGGAGGCTGCTGAATATTATATATTGCATGGCTGTAACGAGACCATGAATAAGTTTAACTGATTGAGGTACTTTTATGAAAAAAACCTGTATTGCTATGCTTCTTGCCGGCGGACAGGGCTCAAGGCTCTACGCGCTTACGCAGGATGTCGCCAAACCCGGTGTTCCTTTTGGAGGCAAGTACAGAATTATTGACTTTCCTCTCAGCAACTGCGCAAATTCAGGCATAGACACCGTTGGCGTCCTTACTCAATATCGACCAATGCAACTTAACAGCTACATCGGAACCGGTCAGCCCTGGGAGCTTGATGCATCAGACGGAGGAGTTTTTATCCTCCCTCCGTACCAGAGTGCCGGCGAAAAAGGCTCCTGGTTTTCAGGGACTGCAAATGCTATTTATCAGAACATTGCTTTTATTGAACAGTATAATCCTGACAACGTTCTTATCCTTTCAGGTGACCACATTTACAAAATGGACTACGCGGATATGCTTTCACAGCACCTTGAAAGCGATGCTGCTCTCACTATTGCTGTACAGCAAGTTTCCATGGATGAGGCAACTCGTATGGGAATAATGAACGTAGGTTCAAATGGCTATATTTGCGAATTTGAAGAAAAGCCGAAACATCCTAAAAGCGATCTTGCATCAATGGGCATCTACATCTTCAACTGGCAAAAACTCAGAGATTATCTTATTGCTGATGAAAATAATCCTGAATCAGATAATGATTTCGGCAAAAATATCATTCCCGAAATGCTTGCATCTGGTGAAAAACTCTGGCCGTACCGCTTTGACGGGTATTGGCGTGATGTTGGCACCATCACCAGTTTGTGGGATGCAAACATGGATATGCTTACAACAAATAAGATGAATCTCTATGACTCGTCTTGGCCCATTAACACCCAGAGTCCTATATGCCCGCCACATTACATTGGCAATAGTGGCAAAGTAATTCATTCAATTGTTTCTGAGGGCTGTGTTATAGACGGATATGTCGAGAACTCTGTTCTTTCTCCTCTTGTTAAAATCGGACCCGATGCTAAAGTTATCTACAGTGTGGTCATGCCAGGTGCTGTTATTGAAGCCGGTGCTACAGTTGAATATGCCATAATAGGCGAAAACACTGTCGTTCATTCCGGTGCCCATATTGGGGAAGAGCCTGATGGAACAGATGCTTGGGGTGTAGCTACTTGCGGACCGAATATCGAAATCCGAGCAAACGCTGCTGTTAAATCCGGCGCCATGATATATAAAAGCGAGGAGGTTTGAGCCGTGAACGATTTCCATGGAATAATATTTGCTTATAAATCATATCCCGAACTTCGGGAACTCGTTGAAAACCGTACCGCAGCCTCTCTTCCCGTATGTGGAAGATATCGTCTTATAGATTTCGCTCTATCTTCTCTGCGCAACGCAGGTATTACCGATGTGGGCATTATCATGCAGCGCGATTATCAGTCTCTTCTCGATCATCTCGGAAGTGGAAAGCCTTGGGACATGTCAAAAAGATCCCGCGGCTTGAAGATGCTGCCACCCTTTGGTCTTCCTAACTATCACCGCGGAGATTACTCCGGAACCATGGAGGCTTTAAACACTGTTGCCTCTTATATTCGTGATATTCCCCAAAAATACGTTGTGCTTATGCTGGGAAACCTCATGGCTAACATTGATCTTGAAGCTGTATGCTATCAGCACAAGCATACTGATGCCGGTATCACCGCCATATGCGGCAACTATCAGCCGGACATTGTTCACCATCGTTATGTAGTAGGGCAGAATGGTTATATCGAGAAAGTCCTTTTCGACCGTGAAGGTCCCGGAGATGGCATACCGTCTTTGGAAGGATATATAATTAACAAAGACATTCTTCTCAGTCTTATGGATAAATGCAAATCTCAGAATCTTATGCGTTTCCATCAGGACGCAATTCCTATGTTCCTTGCAGAGGGCGGGAAAATGCTTCCCTATGTTCACAAGACATATGCCAGATTTATTCGTAATGTTGATGGTTTTTATGCAACTAACATGGACATGCTCAACAGTGTTAATCGCAATGCCGTTTTTCCGCCAAACAGACCTGTTCGTACAAAACACCCTGACGGTGTAAGCACATATTACGGCTCTGAATCAGAAGCAATCAACTGCCTTGTTGCGGATAACTGCATGATAGAGGCTAAAATTGAGAACTGCATTATATTCTCCGGAGTTACAATCAAACCCGGATGTGAACTTAAAAACTGCATCATATTTAAAGACTCTGTTATAAATGAAAATACTATTCTTAACTATGTAATTGCCGACAAAGAAGTTGTCTTTTCACCTGGCATTACTCTTTGCGGCAACGAGAAACTGCCAATTGTAGTACCTAAAGGAGCAAATATCTAAATTTTATGAGTAACTTTACCCAAATTTCCAAAGATGAAATCCGCAGTGCAATTGAAGACAAACTCTGTGCACTTTTTTCTGTAACCAGCGAAAACGCTTCCGATGACCAGCTTTTCATGGCCTCAGCCATAGTTATACGCGAGATAATGAGCCGTATTCTTTCCATTCAGGACAAGAAAAGCAAAGGCAAGGAAATCCATTATATGTCCATGGAGTTTCTCATGGGCAGATCCCTTATGAAAAATGCTTATAATCTTCATATTTCCGAGGCTCTCATTGGAGCATTTGAAGATATGGGGAAAAATGCCGTAGATATATTTGAAGCAGAACCGGATGCTGGGCTTGGCAACGGCGGTCTTGGAAGACTGGCTGCATGCTATATGGATTCAATGGCTACACTTGGTCTCGAGGGCACCGGATATTCAATTTGTTATGAGCTTGGAATCTTTAAGCAGAAATTCCGCGATGGCAGGCAGACTGAGCTTGCAGATAACTGGCGTATTGCTGCCGACAGCTGGCTTGTTCCTCGTTATGATGAGGAAGTTGAGGTCCGATTCGGCGGACAGATAGAACCCCACTGGGATAACTTCGGCCATTATACTGCTGAGTACAACGGCTATACCGCGGTAAAAGCAATTCCAAGAGATATGCTTATCTCAAGTTACGGCAGTGAATACATTAACACTCTCAGGCTTTGGGATGCAAAAAGCATAGATTCTCTTGATATGTTCCTCTTTTCCGAAGGGAAATACGTGGAATCTCTTGAAAACAGAACAATGGCGGAAGTTATAGCCAAAGTTTTATATCCCGCCGATGACCATGTTGAGGGAAAACTTTTAAGGTTGAAGCAGCAGTATTTCTTTGTTTCTGCAACAGCTCAGGATATTGTCCGCAAGCACATTAAAGAATGGGGCGATATTCGCAATTTCCACGAACACCACACAATTCAGATTAACGATACGCACCCCACTCTTATTATTCCCGAACTGATGCGTATCTTTATGGATGAGTATGATCTTGGTTGGGATGAAAGCTGGGAAATCGTCAAACAGACTGTTGCCTATACAAACCACACCGTAATGAGTGAGGCTCTTGAAAAATGGCCTCAGGATATCGTAGCAAAGCTTCTCCCGCGTGTTTGGGAAATTCTTTGTGAGATCAACAGACGCTGGTGTGATTATCTTGTTTCCGTTTTTGGTCAAGGTGAGAAAGTCGGTCGCAACCTGATTATCCGCGACGGGCAGGTTCATATGGCAAACTTGTGTCTTGCAACCTGCTATAAAGTAAACGGTGTTTCCCGCCTCCACGGCGACATTCTTAAAAATGATTTGTTCCGAGACATCTGTGAAATTCATCCGGAACTGTTTACGCATGTTACCAATGGCATCGATCACCGTCGCTGGCTGTCGCAGATAAACCCGGAACTGCACAGTCTTATCTGCGATTTGCTTGGATCTGACAGTTACCTTACTCAGCCCGAACTTCTCGGAGATATTGCAAAATATGCAGATGACAAGGCCGTACAGGATCAATTTAATCGCATTAAGCTCATTAACAAGCAGAAATTCGGATACTTTGCACTAAGGAACGACGGTTTCGATCTTAATCCAAACTCTGTTATGGACGTACAGATTAAAAGACTCCACGAGTACAAACGACAGATGCTTTGTGCAATGAGCATTGCCCTTCATCAGATTTATCTCCATGATAATCCGGATATGGACTTTACTCCCAGAACATATGTTTTCGGTGCAAAAGCCGCAGCCGGATATAAGACGGCCAAAAGAATAATTGAACTTCTTCTTTCTATGGCAGATGACATAAACAACGATCCTGTATGCAAAGGTAAACTTCAGGTTTATTTTGTTGAAAACTATCGTGTATCTGCAGCAGAGGCCATTGTCCCTGCAGCTGATATTTCCGAACAGATTTCAACCGCCGGCAAGGAAGCTTCCGGCACAGGATGCATGAAGCTCATGATGAATGGTGCTGTAACAATAGGTACTCTTGACGGAGCAAATGTTGAAATGTATGAACTTCTCGGCGATGACAACATGTTCCTTTTCGGTCTCCATGAAGATGAAATAAGAAATCTCCGCTACAATGGTTATAATCCGGCCGATATTTATAACAACAACATGGGCATCAACGTAGTTCTTAACAAGTTCAGCAATGGCTATCGTGACGGTAAAAGTTATTCCGATCTTGTCTCCGGGCTTGTTTACGGTGGAGATCCCTATATGGTTCTTGCAGACTTTCAGTCATACTTTGATTGTCAGGCAAAGCTTTACAATTGTATTTCAAATGACAGTGTGCGCGCTCGTATGGGTATTATGAATGTCGCAAAAAGCGGATTCTTTGCTGCTGACCGTGCTATACTGGACTACGCCAACAATATATGGCATATAAAATAACAGTTATCGGGGGAGCTAACGCTGATATTGCGGGAACTCCCTCTTCGGTTTTACGTATGCATGATTCCAACCCGGGAAAAATAAGCGTAACTCCCGGCGGAGTAGGAAGAAATATTGCTGAAAATCTTCGCAATCTTGGATGTGATGTTTCTCTCATAACTGCATTCGGTGGGGATGTGTTTTCACTATTTTTAAAAGAGAACTGTCGCTCGCTCGGCATAGATATTTCACTTTGTGCAACGTTTCAAAATCTTCGCTCTTCTCTTTATATGTTTATAAATGATGAAACAGGCGATCTTCATACCGCTATTAATGACATGGAAATTATTTCGTTAATCACTCCTGATTATATTTCAGGCATTGTTGATAAAATCAACATGTCTGATGCATGCGTCATTGATGCCAACCTTAATACCGATACTCTTAAATACATTGCAGATAACGTCACAGTTCCGATATTTGCAGACCCTGTTTCAGTTTCAAAGTGTATGAAGTTGAAGGAAGTTCTGCCGAGGCTTACAGCAATAAAGCCCAACAGATATGAATATGCTGCATACGGGTCTGTCCCATGTACTTGTTATGTTTCCATGGGCAATGAAGGTATGACCGTTATCGACAGCTGCTGTGAATATCATGTAAATGCACCATCAATCAGCGTAACAAATACCAATGGTTGCGGTGATACCGCAACTGCAGCAATTGTGTATGCAACTTTAAATGGTATGGATGTTAAATCTATAGCCGAATTTGCGGTTAATCTTGCATCCAAAAAAGCGGAGGGGAAAATTTTTTCAGATGTCTAAATCCTGCAAGATTAAAAAAATACTAATCATACTTATTTCTATCGCCTTAGTTGCAGCAATTCTTCTTGCTTTTTTTGCTGTTTGCTACAGAAGTTTCAAGTCTGTATCTGTCTACAATAATGTAGATAACGGAAAGAGCGTTTTTTATTCCGGCAAGAAGGTTCTCGTTGTTGTCCCTCATCAAGATGATGATTTGAGTGTGATGGGCGGCGTCTTTGAAGAGTTTCTCCGCTATGGCTCTCAGGTAAAAGTTTTGTTTGTGACCGCCGGAGATTTTTCAGCGCACCCGGGCGTAAGAATGGGCGAGGCAATAGATACCTTGACTTTAGTCGGAATACCGGAAGAAGATATTATTTTTCTCGGATATCCGGATACCGGACTCTTTGCACCGATAAAAAACATCTACAATTATCCCGAGGACGAAATTGTCGATTATTTTGGACAAATCAACAGCACATATGCTCTAGATTCCCACCCTGCCTATAACGATGGAAATACATATACGCGGCGTCATCTATGTGAAGATTTGTATAGTGCCATCACTGAATATATGCCCGATATACTCATCTGCAACGATTATGATGAGCATCCTGATCACCGAGCTACAAGTCTGTTTTTTGATGAAGTTACCGGTACAATTTTAAAAGATTATCCGGATTATGAACCAACGATACTCAAAACCTTTGCATATTCCTATACTTTCTACGGATATGATGATTTTTATGATTCAATCAATCTAATATCTACAAAAAAAACCTGTGATACACCTTACCTCACAGAAACTAATATTTTCAACTGGGATGACAGAATTCGAATTCCCGTTTGTGCCGACACTCTTTCAAGATGTATTGACACCTCCAAACTTTATAAGGAGGCATCCCTTTATTACAGTCAAAATGCGCAAGCCAATTCAGGACGTGTAATCAATTCAGACCGTGTATTTTTTCAGCGTGAAAGCGGATCTCTGGTGCTAGATGCCACGATTTCCGTATCCTCAGGAAATCCAATGATACTTAACGATTTCAAGCTGATTGATTCTAACGATGTTACGGTTAAAGATGAACTTCCAACAGCCGGCACCTGGATTCCGGATAATTCGGACAATGACAAATGCATCACTGTTACATTCAATCAGCCAACTGATATTTCCAGAATCTGCCTTTATGACAATCCATCACTTGATGACAATATTACGGATGCTGTTATCACCTTTGATGATGGTGATGAAATTTCCACCGGTCCTCTGGCTGCAAACGGCTGTGCCACGGAAATTCAATTGTCAAAAAATAATGTGCTTTCATTTTCGGTAAAAATAATTTCATCTGTCGGCAATAGTGCAGGACTTACGGAAATAGAGGCATATGATAAAGAAAAATCACCTATAACATCACTCATAAAGCTTATGAATGACAATGGTGATTTTGTGTATGACTACTATATAGATACAACCGAATGCTTTTCTCTTTACACAATAGGATTGAGTGATTCGTTTGATGATTATGATATATCATGCAGCAGTGTAAAATGTTCGTTTGTCATTGAAAACAATCTTTTAAGAATTACCTGCCCTCGAGGAGAAGCATGTATAATTACCGTATCTTCAAAAGACTCTCTATATTCCGATTCGGTATACATCAGCAATCCCGGCTTTGCCGTCCGGACAGGATGGATGTTCGAAGCATGGGCATATCGTCATAATTATCCATGGAGAAACAATTTTATATATAATGCCATAAAAAAGAATCGCTGATCTTTTTGATCAGCGATTCTTTTTGTTTGTTTCGAGACTCTATTACTTGAGTTCGACAGTTGCGCCTGCTGCTTCGAGCTTTGCCTTGACATCTTCTGCATCTTCCTTGGAAACGCCTTCCTTGATTTTTGCAGGAATGCCTTCGACCAATGCCTTTGCTTCTGCAAGGCCTGCGCCAGTAATTCCACGAACTTCCTTGATAACAGCGATCTTGTTTGCACCAAAGCTGGTCATAACAACATCAAACTCTGTCTTCTCTTCTACAACTGCTGCTGCTGCGCCTGCTGCGGGTGCTGCAACTGCTGCTGCGGATACGCCGAATTCATCTTCAAGTGCGTGTACGAGCTCTGCAAGCTCGAGAACTGTTAAACCTTTTACTTCTTCAATCATAGAAGCTATTTTATCGCTCATTTTAATTTCCTCCGATTAATATTTTAAATAAATTATTCTGCTGCGGGTGCTTCCTCTGCAGGAGCAACCTGTCCGCCGCGCTGTTCAAGAATCTGACCAAGACATACTGCAAGGCCTGTGATAGGAGCTATCATTGTACCAAGAACTTTTGCATACAGAGCATCCTTTGACGGGAGTTCTGCCATCTCAGTTATCTCAGACTGGCTCAATACCTTTCCGTCCATAAAGGCTGCCTTGATATTGAAGCGCTCGCCCATCTTCTTGCTATAATCACTAATGATACGGAAAGGAGCTATCGGGTCACCTTCGGTAGTAGCAAGAGATGTAGTTCCTTCAAGGACTGAATCCATTTCATTCAGGTTCAGTTCATCAAGAGCTCTCTTGATTAAAGTGTTCTTAAGAACAGTGTAGTTAACGCCGTCTTTACGCATTTCAGCACGCATCTGAGTATCTTCACCGACTGTTATACCTTTATAGTCAACAAGAACTCCTGCACTTGCATTCTTTACGCGTTCAACGATCTGAGCAACTATTGCCTGTTTCTCGCTAAGAACTTTTGCATTAGGCATATGTGTTTTCACCTCCGTTTAATTGATGTGCTCACACAAAAGAAAACCTTCGCATCATCAAAGACGCAAAGGCACAATAACAAATTAATTTTCGTTACTGACCTCGGCGGGATTTACTCCTTTTTATAAAGGACACCTGCTGTCTCCGGCGAGCTTTGATACTATATACTAATTAATCCAATATGTCAAGCACTAAATTTTTAAGCAATCATCATTTTTATAAGTTCAGATAACTTACGATACTTTTGAGGTTTTTACGCGATTATTTCAATTGCCGAGGATTCCTGCTTAATATCCTAAAACTCTCTCGCGAATTCTCAAACGTTCTTTTCGTCTGATGGTATATGGTTCATAATTGCAGGCAAAACAGCTCTAAGCATGACAATCTGAATTGGAAGCATTATAAGTAGCTGTATTGCTCTTATTTTAAGCAGTTCAACATAAGGAGTTCCGCTAACATAGCTTATCATCGCAGAATTTGCGATGTATGTAACTATCAGCACATTTAAAGCTGATGCGGTCACAGCATGTTTAAGATCCTTCTTTTTCTTATAAAGACATAATCCGAATATAATCCCTGTTAGCGCCGCAGTCAGAGTAAATCCCGGAAAATAAGCTCCGGTTGGAAATATAAGTGAACCTGCTATGTCAGCAAGAGCCGCAACAAGAGATGACCACCACGGTCCGTACAAGGCTGCGCATAGCGCAACCGCCATAAATCCCAGTCCGATTTTCATTATCGGCGTATTTATAGCGAACACCCTTGTAAGCAGCACGTCCATTGCCAGCAGCAATGCTGAAACAGCTATTTTTTTCGTGGATTTATTTTTCACTCTGTGTCTTAATCTGCTCTCTCCAACATTTATGGCACATGGCTTTATAGCAGTCATTACCACCTAAAACTACCTGCGCACCTTCTGTTATTATCTTCCCGTTTTCATCAAATCTTGCATTTACCGTTGCTTTTCTGCCGCACCTGCATACCGTTTTTATTTCGGTAATAGAGTCGGCAAGCTCCATAAGTCTCTGCGCTCCCGGAAAGAAGTGTGTCTGAAAGTCGGTTCTCAACCCAAAACAAAGTACGGGCAAATTTTCATCATCAACAAGAACCCTTAGCTGATCTATCTGTTCGGGTGTAAAAAACTGCGCCTCGTCAGATATTATAACATCACTTTTTCCGCTTTTATGATACTCTTCTATAATATTGTCATTTGGTGTTATTATCTGCGCATGTGCTTCAAGTCCTATGCGACTTTTAATAATGTCTGCGCCGTCTCTTGTATCTACAGACGGTTTTATGAGCCATACACTCATATCCAGTTCTTCATAATTAAATTTTGTTATGAGAGCCTGTGCAGATTTTGATGAGCCCATTGCTCCATATTTAAAATAAAGTTTTGCCATATCTTTTCTCCATTAAAACTCGTTTAAGTGCGCTTGAACACGTTTTACAACCATATCAAGAGCAACATGATTGTTTCCTCCCTGTGGGATAATAATATCAGCATTCCTTTTGCTTGGTTCTACAAACTGCTCGTGCATTGGTTTTACTGTCGTTAAATATTGGTTTATTACGCTGTCCAGACTTCTGCCTCTGTCTCGTACATCTCGTATGATTCGTCTTAAAATTCTCTCATCCGCATCCGTATCCACGAAAATCTTTATGTCCATCAGATCACAAAGCTCTTTTTCAGCAAATATCAGAATACCTTCAACAATTACAACTTTTGCCGGGTTTATTGTAATTGTATCATTGGACCTGTCATGAATAGTAAAGTCATATATTGGGCAAGTTATGCTTTTCCCTTCTTTAATGGTTTTAATATCTCTTACCATCATATCCGTATCAAAGGCATTGGGATGGTCATAATTCAGTCTGGTACGTTCCTCATAGGCCATATCATGATGTGCTTTATAATAGCTGTCATGATGAATCACCGTCACATCCCCGCCGAATTTATTCATCAGCTTTCTTGTTATAGTCGTCTTTCCGCTTCCTGTTCCGCCGGCAATTCCTATAATCATCACTTCACCCATATTACGTTACCACCCATTGCATTTTTTCTTTTTAAAATATATCATATTCAAAGTTTTACTTCAATGTGATATAATTCTTTCAACTTTTGATTCAGGAGGAACATTCGATGCCTACACCTCATAACGAAGCATCACGCTCTGATTTTGCTAAAACTGTTCTTATGCCCGGTGACCCCAAAAGAGCAGAATATATTGCTTTGAACTTTCTTGAAAATCCCAAACTCGTAAACGATGTTCGCGGTGTTCACGGATATACCGGCACTTACAAAGGCGTTCCCGTATCTGTAATGGCATCTGGTATGGGTATGCCATCCATTGGTATATATTCATGGGAACTTTTCTCGGAATATGATGTTGAAAATATCATTCGCGTTGGTTCTGCAGGAGCATTGCCGGACGATGTGAATGTTATGGATATTGTTGCAGCACAGGGTGCATGCACAAATACAAACTACATAAATGCTTTCAATCTCCCCGGAACTTTCTGCCCGATAGCCGATTTTACACTACTTTCAAAAGCCATTGAAGCTGCAAAAGATATGGATATTGACCTCAAGGTCGGTAATGTCTACTCTTCAGATAACTTCTACTATCCGTTCAACGATGTATCGGGAAGTCAGAAGTGGCGTGACATGGGCGTACTGGCAGTTGAGATGGAAAGTGCAGCTCTTTACACGAATGCTGCTTATTTACACAAAAGAGCTCTTTGCATTTGTACTATCTCCGACCACATTTTCAAGCCGGAAGCCTTGTCTGCAGAAGAGCGTCAAACAGGCTTTAATCAGATGATAGAAGTCGCGCTTAACACCGCTGTGAAAATGGCTGAAGTTGTATAAATTCTGATAATTGTTACCTTTTTGTTGTTGCACACCCTTTCATATAATTTATAATAATACGTGGCAAATTTTGCCGTTTATATTATTTTGTTTATAATTTTTATTGGAGGAAAAACATGAAAAAGATTCTCGCTCTTACTCTTGCTCTTTGCATGGTATTTGCACTTTGCGCATGCGGATCTACATCATCTGGCAAATCTGCTGGAACCGCAGTTGCAATGATCACAGACTACGGTGATATTACTGACCAGTCCTTTAACCAGGCTACATATGAAGCTTGCA
>R06__coassemble_34_pt1 | contig 56706 bp, 49 predicted proteins | sample R06__metabat2_high_PE_044 | metagenome-assembled genome bin R06
TGGACGTCAGCTTTCCCTTATCATCGGATAAAATTATTGAATAAATTTTAAATTATCATTTTCTGTCTATACTGTTATTGAAAAACGAGAAGGCCCCTGTTTCTGGATATAGTTATAAATCCTGAAACGGAGGCCTTAATTCACTTTAATTTTCTATTGGTTTGTATGACTTTTATTTTTTTATAAGTTTTTCATCTTCATTGGTGCCGGTCTCGCTATTAATGAAAAAGGCATAGTAAACAACCACACTTATTGCCATAAGTATTAAGGCAGCTATTATAACAGCAATGTTTCCGCCCTCAATCTCGCTTTTAATACCGCCTATTTCAACAATTATTATAAGCAATGGTGTAATATACTTAACAAACAATGCATAAACTTTTGCAAGTCCTTCGGATATATCGGTTCCTGTTTTTCGCATTTCTTTTATAGCATTTTCAGGCTTTATTATCCAGCCAAGAGCTATACATCCCAGAAGAGCACAAATCGGCATCATAACCGTATTTGTAACTTCATCAAAGAATGTCAGCCAGTCAAGACCGAAAAGTGCAGGACCTTCTTCCTCAAGGATTCCTACATGTCCGAGAGAAATTCCAACTGGTATCGATATAAGAAAAGTAATCACTGCAACAGCTGTAATAGATTTAACCCTCTGAACATGGAATTTCTGTATAACGAACTGAGTACACACTTCATACAGAGATATAATAGAGGTAAGTGCTGCTATAGTAACCATAGTGAAGAAGAAGAAAGAAACTATCTTTCCAGCAAACCCCATCGATTCAAATACCTTTGGCAATATAACATACATAAGAGCAACACCCTTTGAGCCGTCCAAAAGGGACGCATCAAAGTGAGCCACTGCCGGGAATATAGCAAGTCCTGCAAGAAGTGCCACAAGCGTGTCAAAAAGGCAAATCATACCGGTAGATTTGACAAGGTCAATTTCTTCATTGCAATAAGATCCATAAGTGATAAGAATTCCCATCCCTATTGACAATGACCAGAAGGCCTGACCCATTGCAAGCAAAATTGTGGAAAATGTAAGCTTTGAAAAATCCGGCTTAAGGTAAAATGCAAGTCCTTCGGCCACTCCGTCACCGAGGCAAAGCGAGTATACAACAATTCCGACAAGTATAATAAAGAGACATGGCATAAGAATTTTTGAAATTTTTTCTATTCCATCCTCTACACCTGCGCCGATTATAACCAGAGCAAGACCAATAAAAATAGCAGTAAATAGAATTACCTCAATAGTGTTGACGGAAAAAGTTGCGACTATACCATCATTACCGGCAAAAGAGTTTACGGCATATTTTACAGTCCAGCCGCCCAGCACTGAATAGTAGCATGTAATAAAGAAGGGAATCATTACTGCTATTGTGCCAAACCAGCCTATTCTCTTATCTATCTTTTTAAATGCTGTAACCGGGTTGGCATGTGCACGTTTTCCTATGTGCATCTCCGTAAGCATCGCAATAAAACCCAAAAAGAGTACGCAAGCTATGTATACAATTACAAATGCCGCGCCGCCTCCCTTAGCGGTCTTATACGGAAATCCCCAAAGATTTCCCAATCCCACAGCAGAGCCAGCTGCTGCCATAATGAACCCGAATGAGCTTGCAAAGCCCACAGATTTTTTTCCTTTTGTTTCCATTTTTTCCTCCGAAAGTGATTTCGATGATTGTACCACATATATTTGTATATATCAAACAATTTTTATATCAATAATTGTTCAAAATTACCCAACACTTTTAAAGGATAAAAATATTGAATAAATTTTAAATTATCGACTCATCGTCACAAAATGATTTTTATTTATGATATGATGTACTTGTTTTAAGGAGGTTTTTTATGAAGATATCTTTAAATCCCGATAACGAAATAGTCAAAACAGTAAAAGAAGGGCTTGAGCATACAGGCGGATACTGCCCGTGTCGCAGAGAGCGTACTCCTGAAAACAAATGTATGTGTCAAGAATTTCGTGATCAGATAAACGATCCGGATTTTGAAGGCTTCTGCCACTGTATGCTGTACTATAAATCCAAATAATCTAGGAGGAAAAATGGCTGAATTAACAATAACAAAAGACAATTTCGATCAGGAAGTAGTTAAATCCGACGTACCCGTATTACTGGATTTCTGGGCATCGTGGTGTGGCCCCTGCAAGATGGTTTCTCCCATACTGTCCGAAATAGCTGAAGAATATGGCTCGAACCTCAAAGTAGGCAAAATTAATGTCGACGACGAATATGAACTTGCAAATGCTTTTCAGGTTTCAAGCATTCCTATGCTTGTGGTAGTTAAGAATGCACAGGTTGTAAATGCAACCGTCGGATATCACACAAAAGAGCAGATTCTAGAGCTTCTCAAATAAGCCTTATTAAAAATACGCACATTCTTTGCAGATTGACATATTGTCAGGCGGATGTGCGTATTTTTTATCTGTGCAAATACATATTTTTTTCGAATATCTTTCTTTGAAGCATGTCTTTATTTTGTTTTTTGTGTTAGACTTTGTACATTATTATCGATAATTTGAGGCTTTTATGGAAGAGAAGAAATTAAGAATAGAAGAGCTGGTTCGTACGCTTAATGAAGCATCGGATGCCTACTACGGTGGACGTGACGTTATGATGACGAACTACGAGTGGGATGAAGGATTTGACGAACTGACCGCACTCGAGGAGGAAACCGGATATATTCTTCCCAACAGTCCTACCCAGACTGTAAGCGATGCTCAGGATAATGGCGGTGAAAAAGAAGCTCATGAATACCCGGCTCTTTCTCTTGCAAAGACCAAGAAAATTGAGGACCTTCAGAAATGGGCAGGCGATCTCCCGATATGGCTCAGCTGGAAGCTTGATGGCCTGACTGTTGTTCTTACTTATGATGATGGAAAACTTGTTCGTATTCTTACGCGTGGCAACGGAACTGTTGGCAGTAATATAAGCTATATGAAAGATGCCATTCGTGGTTTCCCAAAGTCCATCGATTATAAAGGTCATCTTGTTGTCAGAGGTGAGGCGACTATATCCTATCCGGATTTTGAAGCCATTAATGCTTCATGCGAAGATGATGATGAAAGATATGCAAACCCCAGAAATCTTGCGTCGGGAACTCTTTCCCTTGATGCAAAACACCTTGATAAAGTTAAAGAAAGAAAGCTTACTTTTAATGCTTTCACACTTGTTCACATAGACGATAACATCGTTTCCTGGGGACAACGTATGGATTTTCTTAAAAAAATCGGTTTCACAACCGTCGATTACGAGAAAACAGACGCTGCACACCTTGGCGAAGTTGTAGACAGATGGACAAAGCGTGTTGAAAGCGGTGAAATGCTCATTCCGGTTGATGGACTCGTCATCACATATGACGATACGGATTATGCCGCTACCGGAAGTGTAACCGGTCATCATGCAACTCGTGCAGGCTTTGCATTCAAATGGCAAGATGAATCTGCCGAATCAGTTCTTGACCATATTGAGTGGTCGTGCGCCGCATCTTCCATCACTCCCGTTGCTGTTTTTGATCCTGTACAGCTTGAAGGTACAACTGTAAGCCGCGCAAGTCTTTGCAATATAAGTGAGCTTGAACGTCTCGGGCTCGGGGAAAACAGAAAGACTGTTCTTAAAATAATAAAATCCAATAAGATTATTCCGAAATGTGTCGCTGTTATAAAAAAAGAAGGTTGCTTTACAATTCCTGACAAATGTCCCGTATGCGGTGATGACACTTTAATTTTCACAAGTGAAAGCGGTACGCGTACCTTGAAATGCACAAACCCTGACTGCACAGCCAAAAATCTCATGAAGTTTTCAAGATTTGTAAGCAAAATAGGTTTGGATATAGACGGTCTTTCAATAGAAACACTGCGCGATTTTATTAATGCGGGCTTCATCCGTGACTATACGGATATATTTTCACTTTCTGTTCATTCCGATGAAATAAAAGCGATGGACGGGTACGGTGAGCTTTCATGTGCAAACCTCAACAGTGCCATTGAAAAAAGCCGTAACGCAAATCCTGTAAACCTGTTAACTGCACTGTGCATACCTATGGTTGGAACTATCAATGCGAAAAGAATAATCTCAGCAATCGGATGGCAGGGATTTCTCAGCCGCATCAACAGCATGACCGGCTTTGAAGATATAGACGGAATCGGTAAAGAGCGCTCAGATTCTATACTCGCCTTCTTTTCCTCAGATAAAAATATGGATATATTCAACCGTCTTCTTAACATACTCAATGTGGAGAATATTCTGCCGGAGCAAGAGAAAAGTGGTTCTTGTACGGGTCTTACCTTTGTCATAACCGGGGATGTCCATACATTTAAAAACCGCGATGAATTTAAAAACTTTGTGGAATCAAACGGTGGAAGAGTCGCCTCCAGTGTATCTAAAAAGACTGATTATCTTGTAAATAATGATATTTCTTCATCCTCATCAAAAAATCGAAAAGCGACGGAGCTTGGAATTGAAATAATAAGTGAAGATGAGTTTTTACAGCGGTTCGGCTTGGATTCAGAGAACGCCGAAGTTTCCGATACTAGTGAAAATTACGATACTGAACTTCCCAAACTATCTGTTACCTCGTCTGTTGTTTCTTCTGTGGATGACGATGGTGAAAATTCAGATAAAGGAAATTCTTATTCGCAGATATCCTTTTTTGATTGACGATTAGCCGCTGCATGCTCTTAGCTTTAGAGTAGCGTGTGGATTCACATTTATGTACAATTCAAAGCCTCATTCTACTGAAGGGAGAAATTTTATGGCAATTCTTGGCTTTTTAGGAACAGGAAATATGGGCGGAGCTCTTGCAAAAGCAGCTTCTAAAAACGAACACAATAAAATTTATCTTTACAATCGTACTAACTCCAAAGCTGCCGTTCTGGCTAAGCAGACAGGTGGTGAAGTTATCGACAATCTTGAACTTGTTGAAAAATCTGACTATATATTTCTTGGTGTAAAACCTCAAATGCTGGAAAATCTTGCTAAAGATATATCTGAAAGTTTGAAAAATCGAAATACACCATTTGTCAATGTGTCTATGATTGCCGGAAAAAGTATTTCGGATGTTAAAGGAGCACTCGGTGGAAACTTTCCCGTAATCCGCATACTGCCGAACATCCCCGTGGCGATAGGTGAAGGCATAATACTTTATGACTGCGATGAAACCGTCACTGCGGCGCAGAAAGATATTTTCCTTGATGCAATGAAATATGCCGGACTTCTTTCTGAAATTGACGAAAAGTTGATGGATGCGGCATGCTGTATTTCAGGATGCGGTCCTGCATTTGCTGCCATGTTTATAGAAGCGCTTTCTGACGGAGCTGTAGCCTGCGGACTTCCGAGAGACAGGGCTGTTGAATATTCAGCACAAATGCTCTCGGGCAGTGCAAAATATATACTTGATTCAAAACTTCATCCCGGTGCTTTCAAAGATTCCGTATGTTCTCCCGGTGGTACAACAATACAGGGCGTCCGGTCTCTTGAAAGGGGAGCATTTCGTTCATCTGTTACAGAGGCCGTAATTTCAGCTTTTGATAAGACTAAAAGTCTGTAACGATTTGCTCTTCATTTCGTACTAATATGTATATCCAGAAAAGGAGACTTTGTTATGACCGATAAAAATTTTCAGGAATTCACAAAATCAGATAAAATGCTTTCAGATGACGAACTCTCATCTGTAAATGGTGGAAGAAAAGCCGTAACGCCGGACACTTGTTCTCTTCCCAAATGTATAAACGGAAGTTATGTAAACCAAATGATCTGCGCCCACTGTAGTTATTACAAAGCTCAGCAATCTCTATGACAATATACGCTCCCGATTATTACAGGGAATTTGAATGTATAGCGGATAAGTGCTGCCATACCTGTTGTCAGGGTTGGGAAATTGATGTCGACGAGACTTCTTTATCCAGATTTTATAAAATCCGTGATATTTCAAAATATATAAGCAACGAAGGCAGTGCTCATATACAGCTTGATAGAAATGAGCGCTGTCCCTTTTTAAGGGATGATGGGCTATGTCGAATAATACTCGATTATGGGGAAGATATGCTTTGCGATATCTGCCGCGATCATCCAAGATTCAGAAACTACTGGACAGACCGTATTGAGATTGGTCTTGGTATGGTGTGCGAATCTGCCGGCAGACTTATTCTTTCAAAAAATAAACCTATGTGCATCATAAAGATTGACGGTGACAAAAGCGAGCAAGATCTTCCTGAAGATGAGCAGTGGCTTATGGACTACAGAACTCATCTTCTTGATAGCATTGAAGAAGAAGGCCCAAAAGCCAGACTCCTCGAGTATCTTATTTATAGGCACATTCCGGATGCTCTCTACGACGGCATGGTTGAAGAGCGGACCGCATTTATATTTGATGCGTATAACGAGATAATTTCTGCATGGGCAAAAACAGACGGAAGTATGGATGCACTGATTGAATGCGTTCGTATCTTTTCCTATACTGTTGAGTATGACGATGAAATTCTTATTAAGAAAATTTCAAAATTTTCAAAAGAATCCACCTGAATCCGCAGATTCCAAAAGTCTGTCAGAGAAAAGTTTAATTATAGCCACTTAAGCTTTTCAGATATATTAAAAGCAGCCGGAACCTTACAGTTTTGTTTGGTTCCGACTGCTTTTTCTTATTTTTTATCCACTTTGTCCAGAAGTTTTCCGAAGATAGATATAAGCGGAGCATTTACCGCCGTTATAATAAATGTACCTATTCCTATGCCTGCAAAACTATGATTTAAAATCAGTGTCATCAAAATACAGATGGCAAGCATTGAAATGTCAAACCCTAGTTTTACCTTGCTATTTGGAATGTTAAAATTTTTCGCTATCTCAGTAACTGTCAGCTCATAAACCTGAAGTGGAAGATTCGTGCGAAAATAGCAGGCAACGCCGAATGCGCATATTATTGTACCGCAGGCAAAAGATATAATCCTCGCAGCAAGAGATGAATACACACCATTTCCTCCAAGAACAAAAAAACATGCATCAATCACGAGCCCACAAATCACAGCCGTTATAAATGAAAGTAGATATTTGGCCTTTGCTTTTCTTATTATGATACATGTGACTGCAAGTATAAGTGCCTCCCAAAAATACTCCGCTGTCCCCTGAGTAAACCAGGGCATCATATTCTTAAAGAATACATGCAAAATATATGGGCCTGCTCCTATCATGGAGAGTCCAAAGCCTGCCTTTGTGCATAGGCTGATACCAAGGCTGCAGAATATTACGCCTCCCAGATAATATAAAAATGTTTTTAATGTGACTTGCTCTCCATCACTTGTTATCGCTGTTTTTAAGCTCATCTGTCTCCTGTCCGTACGCAAGTTCGTTTACTGCAACTACTTTATATGCCTCTGTTTCTATCAGTTCTTTTTTAAGTTCTTTCAGTTTTCGTACTGTAATATTCTCGTCATAATGCACTCCGTTATATGTCGGATGAAGCACCGGGTAATTTGCCTTTGTTTTAAGTATATATCCATTTTTTATAAGCCACTCAATAATAAATACTACATCATCTCTTTCAGCTTCTGAAAGTGCACCAAACTTGGGCAATAAATTAAAGCCGTTTTTCAAAAGCATCTTTGTTTCAGTTCCAACAAGCACATCGGCAAGCATTGAAACCGACACATACTGTTTCGTACTTATATCTGAAAGGCATTGCAGAACAGCGCTGATTGTAGCATAAAGATTAGTATCTTTATATAGGACGTCCTTTATACCGCTTTTTCCTTCGGACAAAGGTTTGGCAGTTTTTGTCTCTTCCTCAGAAAATGCATTATGTTCTGTTAAATCAGCTCTGTAGTTGGTTGGTATATTTGGTGAAATATCTTTTCCCTTTGGAATTATCACTTCCGGGGCCGGAATATCATCGGCAATTCCCATTTGCAGATAATAGTTTTTTCTGCTTAAACTGTTTGAGCATCCCGAGCCATCTTTTTTGAAATTTGTACATCCTAAAAAGAAATCTCCGTTACTGGAGGATTTCACTGTCAGGTATCCGTCACGGCACAAGTCGCACTTAAGTATTCCAAGTTTCCCGGCCCTATATTCATTTGTCATGAATCCGCATATTTCAGGCTCGTTTGTGCATATATACAGCCGCAATCCAAGTGATTCCTTGTATCGGTACTGCATCGGATACCCGCATATCGGGCATATTTTTCTGAAATTCGGGATTTTTTCCGGGTCTTCATTCCATGCGCCTTTAAGCACAACGTTTTTAAAATCGCGCTTTATTTCCAGTAGGAACTCTGATGGGTTCTGCTCAGGAGCAATTATGAAAACGCGGTTTTTTGTTCTCGTCATCGCGACATAGAAAAGCCGTCTTTCCTCGGCATAATCTATAGCTCTATCACCTTTGACAACGAAGGCAAGAACCGGATCATCTTCAATCTTGCTCGGGAAACCGTAGGTTTCATTTTTCCCGTTAATTATTATTACATTATCATAGCCAAGCCCTTTTGAAGCATGGGCTGTCATAAATGTTATATTCATCCATGGATATTTTACTGATTTGAGTTGATTCCCACGGCTTGTATACTCAAAAAGTCCTGACCTTTCCAGCCTGTCTCCGTCAAAGCTGTATCTGCCGAGAAGCAATATCGAAGAATCTTTTCTTTTGCCTTCGGCTTTGTTATATTCTGCTATCTCTTTCAGTGCCGTCTCAACTGCATACGCAAGTGCAAAGTTTGCACCACTTCTGTTATCTTCGCCTTTTTCCTTACGCTTTCCATCATAGGTATATATAATTACCGGATCTTTAATATTTTTTGGAGAAATCAGATCTTTTGGTATCTGTTCTTTGTTCTTTTGTATAAAGGTCCCCGCAATATCTATTACTTCCTGGGAATTTCGATACGTCCTTACAATTTTCAACAGCTTGGCATAGCCCACTTTTTCGGCGAATTTTGTAAAAAGAGTTATGTCTGAACCACTGAAGGCATAGATTGACTGCCAGTCGTCTCCCACCGCAATTATTTTTGCATCCGTAACATCATGCAGTGCCGAAACGAGATCGAATCTCTGTCTTGATATGTCCTGATATTCATCGACAATAATGTAATCGAAGTCAAGTTTTTCTTTCATTTCTTTAACTTCACGCAGCACTCTCGCCGACTCATTTATCATATCCTCGAAATCAACGGCATTGTTTTCTCTGAGAACCTTCTCATATTCGAGATAACAATCGTTACATATATTCAGGAAAAGGCGGGTTCTTACATTCTGTGTCGAATGATACATTCTGTCAAACTCACCTTCAGTATATCCGTTGACCTTAAAATTGGTTATAAAGCGTTGAATCAGATTAACAAGCTTTCGAATATACTTATTTTCCTCCTGGGATACAAGTTTTTCCAGGACTTCCTTATTTGACCTGGGCTTTAATACAAATCCATTCTTTATAAGTGCATTTTCAAGATGCGACGTAACCGACTTTCCGTCTTTGTATGAGGAAAATGTGTATATCAGCTTTGTTTTGTGGTCACGATGCAGCTGTACCTTGTTTTTTACAGCCTTTTTATAAGCTTCAAGCTCTTTTGGTGTAAATCGGTCATTCGTTCCTTTGTCGCTTATTCCGAAATGTTCAATATATGCTGTGTTGTCTCCCTGGCGTATAATAAAATCCGGAGTATATGGTTTTCTTGAAAGGTATATGTTATATGGATAAAGCGGCTCATACTCGTAATCAATACCATTGAGATATAGGAAGTTTGCAATTTCCACTTCCTGACGGGATCTTAAAATTTCACTTTGAATGGTAACTGTTTTTTTCGTTCTGCTGTCCACAACAAAGTGCTCATATTCCTCAAGTTCACTGCGCATAGTTGTGAAATTGGATTTGGCAATGTTATTGAAAAATGATTTTAAATCCGTGCCGTCTTCGGGCACATCAAAATAGGATGCAAAAAACAGTATAAGGTTATTAACCGTATTTTCATCCTTAAGAGTGGAGTTCTTTAGGTAGTTTTGTATGACGTAGTATAGCTTTGAGTTGTCCGCAATATTCAGTTTTTCGGGATTTTGCTTTCTTAAAACGGCATTTCCGGTAGCATGGAATGTGGCTATCGGGCAAGCAATATGGAGCTCACCTATAATTCTCTGCTTAAGCTCATTTACAGCTTTATTCGTAAACGAAATAACGAGTATTTTTTTAGGATCTACATCTTTTTTCTCTACAAGGTATTTAACTTTTGCAGCAACAGTCGTTGTTTTTCCCGCGCCTGCTCCTGCGACAACCAGGCAATAATCCTCATCCGTCAGGACAACGCGCCTCTGATCTTCATCAAGTTTGATGTTTTCATCACATTCTTTAAGGATTGTATCAAGGTAGTCCTTTTCAAGACGCAGTTGCTTTTGGATATATGCCTCGTTCTTCTCCTCAATAAAGCTCTCGATATTCGACAGCTTATCAAGGACTGCATTGACTCCGTAAAATTCAAGCCCGTTATTCATGCAGTAGCTTTTAAGCATTCCGCTTTTGTTAAGAACATTGAAGAACTCTATGGCTTTTTGGAACTTATCTATCTCATAGATATATTCCTTTTTTGAAATATATCTGTCTTTATCAAGCAATGCGCTTAAAAATGTACAAAGTTCAAGCAGTTCTTTGCTTTCTTCGGAAAGTAACGTCTCTTTTCCCTTATTCAATTTTAAATCAAATATATTTTCCTGCATGTTCGCTCTTTAAAATTGTTTTAACCCGTGAGATTTATGTATTATATCATATGATTATTCTTCATAGGAAATTAATTGTATTTATGGTACAATATTCATGTTTTCAAGACTTCTTCATGCCTGTGAAATTCCGCAGTGTGCACTCAAGGCTTATCTTATGGCAAATACTACAAAAAACAAAATTTTTAAAAGCACGCTTCTTGCATCTTTCGGTCTTTTCCTATTTGGTTTCGGTGTTTATCTTACTATACAGGCCAATATAGGCGTTGGCCCATGGGATGCATTTAATCTCGGCCTTTCAAAAACATTTAATATAAAGTATGGTACCGCATCAATTACAGTATCTCTTATCATTCTGGCTATCGATATCTGTTTAAAAGAGAAAATCGGAATTGGAATGCTTCTCGATGCATTCATTGTAGGCAAAACGGTAGATTTGTTCAATGCCATAAATCTTGTACCTGCGCAGACTTCCTTCCTTTCAAGCTTGATTGTCATAAATGTAGGCATGATTATTATGGGATTTTCACAGTTCCTTTATATGAAGGCAGGACTTGGCTGTGGCCCTAGAGATACCCTTCTCGTTGGTTTGAAAAGGAAAATCGCAAAAGTTCCAATCGGTGCAATCAGCATTTGTCTTCTGACGATTGTTACCGCAATTGGATACCTGCTCGGTGGTCCAATAGGAATAGGCACATTGCTTTCAGCCGCACTGGAAGGCTATTATATGCAGTGGGCATTCAAAATTGTACATTTTGATCCCACAAAGATTTGTCATCAGTCATTACTTGAGTCATGGCGGATTCTTGTCGGGGCAAAGGCCGACAATTAGAAAACATAGAACAATTAAAGCACGGAATTAAGGTTATCAGGCATTCAGAGTATACTCTGAATGCCTGATATTTATACTATCATTTCTTTCATTTTTTCAAGTCTCTTCAGCGCCTCGTCCATAGTTTCCTTTGTTCTGGCAAAATGAAGCCTTATAAGATAATTAATATCTTCTCTAAAAAAACTCGACCCCGGTACTGCCGCAACCCCTATATTTTCCGTCATCCATTCGCAGAACTCCAAATCTGTAAATGTTGCGAATTCTTCTTTTTTCATAAACTCGCTTATATCTATAAGTACAAAATATGTGCCCTGCGGAATATTATGTTTCAAACCGATTCTGTCAAGTCCGGAAAGAAAATAATCTCTTTTCTCTGTGTATGTTTTCTGTAGTTTCTCATAGTAGCTTTCAGGAAAACAAAGTCCTGTGACAGCCGCCTCTTGCAGAGGCGACGCCGCACCCACAGTCAAAAAATCATGTACCTTTTTTGCATTTTCAACCACATATTCGGGTCCTGTCAGATATCCCAGTCTCCAACCTGTAATTGAATATGTCTTTGAAAGCGAATTGCAGGTAATAGTATTTTCATACATGCCCGGAAGTGATGCCATAGATATATGTTCATTTGGTGCATATATAATATGCTCATATACTTCATCTGTAATAACAAAAGCATCATATTTTACTGCAAGACTTCCTATTGCTATAAGCTCATCTTTCGAAAATACCTTTCCGCACGGGTTTGACGGATTACATACAATTATTGCTTTGGCTCCGTTTTTAAATCCTTCCTCCACAAGATTAATATCAAAAGAGTACTCTGGCGGAACGAGTGGAATGTATATCGCCTCAGCTCCTGAAAGTATTGCATCCGCAACGTAATTCTCATAAAAAGGCGAGAAAACCATAACCTTGTCTCCCGGATTGCATACCGTCATCATAGCGCACATCATAGCTTCCGTGCTTCCGCATGTAACAACTATTTCCTTGTCCGGATCAATAATTCTTTTAGATGCTCTGCTCTGTTTTTTAGCAATTGCTTCCCTTAAATTTTCAGCTCCAAATGTCACCGAGTACTGATGAGGTCCTTCCTTTGCAACTTTTTCAAGGGCATCTGTTATTTCTTTTGGTGGATCGAAGTCCGGAAAACCTTGTGAAAGATTAATCGCTCCGCATGCATCGCTTATTCTTGTCATTCTCCTTATAACGGAATCCGTAAACGTTCCAACTCTTTTACTAAGCTCAGGCATTACTGTCCCTCCTGCATCTTTATAAATTTACTGACGGCATCTAGCCCTTTTTTCAGCACCTCTTCGTCACATGCATAGCCGATTCTAATACTGTGAGGTTCTTCGAAGCAGTCTCCCGGAGTAACAAATGCCCCTGTTTCATGATACATTTTTTCGCAAAATTCATAAGATTCAATTGGCAAATCGTAGTATACAAGAGCTGTTGTACCGGCTTTTGGTTTTACATAGCTTACATGAGCTTCTCCTTCAACCCATTTATCTAAAATGGCAAGATTTTTTCTTACTATTTTTCTGTTGCGCTCAAGCAGCTTTTCGCTGTTTTCAAGCGTTATAGCCGCAATTGCTTCATCAAACATTCCGCAGCTTATAAGGTTGTAGTCACGATGTGAAAGGCAGCTGTTAATAAATTCTTTGTCATGGCTTGCTATCCAACCAAGTCTCAGCCCTGCGAGAGAGAAAACCTTCGACATACTGCTGACCGATATTCCTTTTTCATAAATATCCGCAATAGACTCGCACCAGATATCTTCTTGTGTGAGATGTCTGTACACCTCATCACAAAGAATATATGCGTCTATACTCCTTGCAATTTCCACTATTTCCTTAATATATCCCGTATCCATCAATGCACCTGTCGGATTGTTCGGATTATTAATGCAGATAAGCTTTGTTCCCGGAACGGCAAGCTTTTTTATTTCTTCAATGCACGGCAGATATCCGTTTTCCTTATTAAGATGTACTATTTTCATATCTGCTCCGTATGATTCCGGTATCGAATACAGTTGCTGATATGTCGGCATTATGCTTATCACTCTGTCTCCCGGTGAAATAAGGGAATAAAACACATGGTGATTTGCCCCTGCCGCTCCGTGAGTTGTTATGACATCCTCTGCGGTAATTGTCTTGTAAAGTCTGCATATTCCGGATTTAAATTCAGGTGCCCCGAAAATATCTCCGTATGTCAGTCTCCGTCTGCAAAAATTGTCAAAAAAAGCAGTTCTGTCTTTTTCACAAAGTGCGAACAGTTCATCGAGCGACACTGAGTTTACGCACGTCTCGGCAATATTGTACTTTGCGCCTTCTTCCCATTCATTCATCCATTCTTCAACAGCAAATGGTCTTATTTTCATATTTCTACCTCCTGATATTTTAAAAGACATACAGGATTTTTCCTTATAGCATGTAAAACCATGCCGTACCTACGGAAAAACCTGTATGCCTTTTTTGTCCTCACCCGGTGGTGGGGAAGGCTGTTATTTGTTTTTCATGATAATATCATCCGTCAATATTTAAGTCAATATACAAGCTTGTATGACGTTAACCATTTATTCACATTTTTTTAAGTTCCGTTTAAGTATAAAAAGATAGAAACTATCTGATAAATATATATTGGAGGTTTGCAAATTGATTCAGGTAAAAAATCTTATCAAGGATTACGGTGAATTCAGGGCCTTGTCGGATATTTCCTTTGATATAGAGCAAGGGAAAATATACGGGTTTTTAGGTCCAAACGGAGCCGGGAAGTCCACAACTCTCAACATAATAACGGGATGTCTTGCATCTACATCCGGTGAAGTTACAATCGGTGGATATGACATTCTGGAAGAGCCCAAAAAAGCCAAACAGCTTATCGGATATCTTCCGGAACTGCCACCTCTTTACATGGACCAGACAGTAAATGAATATCTCACGTTTGTAGGCACGGCAAAGGGAGTAGACAAGAAGCAGCTCCTAAGTGAAATTGAAAGTGTCGAAAAACAAACCGGTATAGAAGATGTCGATGATAAAATCATTAAGCATCTTTCTAAAGGATATCGTCAGAGAGTCGGAATTGCGCAGTCACTTCTCGGCAGTCCTGAAGTAATTATACTCGACGAACCAACCGTTGGATTGGATCCTGCTCAAATTATTGAAATAAGGGATCTGATAAGGAGTTTTGGCAAAAAACATACCGTTATTATAAGCTCTCATATTCTGTCCGAAATTCAGGAAATCTGTGATGAGATAATAATTATAGACAAAGGCAAAATTGTTGCTTTTGACAAAACAGAAAACATTGGAAAAGGTCCCGGGGATCTTGCCGCTATAGAAATTAAAACCGAGGCCTCTTCAGAAGAAGTCAAAGAGATTCTTTCGGATATCGAGGAAATTGTATCAATAACCATAAAAGAGGATAACCTTGACGGATGTACAGCCGTCATTTCCGTAAAAAGCAGCGATTTGAAAGAGACTTATAGGAAAATATTTGGTGCATTTGCATCAAGCAACAAAGTTCTTGAACAGCTCAGTCAGGTCAGAACAAGACTTGAAGACATATTTATTGAGTTGACCGGAGACAGTAACAGCAAAAAGGAAGGAGATGAATCTGATGAAAGCAGTCTATAAACATGAGTTGACAATGTATATCCATGATTTCCGCACATATATATTTGCGGCATTTTTGCTGCTGTTCACAGGCCTCGGAGCACTTACTTACAACATCAACTCATCTGTTGCAAACTTCGAGTACGTCCTCGGCTACATTTCTATCGTTTTAGTAATTATAGTTCCGCTTTTGACCATGAAAATTGTATCAGAGGAAAGAAAGCAAAAAACAGAACAGTTGCTCTTTTCCCTTCCACTTAGCACATCGGATATCATACTGGGGAAGTTTCTATCTCTTGTTACCGTATTTCTGATTCCGGTTCTTGTTATCTTTATCTATCCCCTGATATTTAAAAACTATGGTGATGTCTATCTTCCGGCATCGTATGGCGCTCTTGTTGCATTTTGTTTTCTTGCAGTTTCTCTGTTGTCGATTGGAATGTTTATCAGTTGTCTTACCGAATCTCAGGGCATGGCCGCAGGAATTACAACCGCTATAATGCTTTTCCTTTATTTCAGTGGTACACTTGCTGATTTTGTTTCCTCTTCCGTAACCGGGTCCGTTATAGGCCTTGCAATTGTAATTATACTCCTTGCATTCATAGTGAGAGCTTTAACGAAATCATCGATTGCAGCTCTTGCCGCAGCTGTCGTGTTTACCTTAGCTCTTGTAATCTCAGTACTGACCTCCTCTTCTACATTTGATGGTCTTTTGCCGAATATTATGAATAATTTAAGCCCGTTTGAACGCTTCTATACCTTTGTAAACGGGATTTTCGACCTTACTGCAATAATATATTTTATAAGCATAACAGTATTTTTCCTCTTTTTATGCATTCAATCTCTTGAGAATAGGAGGTACAACGGATGAGTTTCCTTGAAAAAAGTAAAGCCGCGCTTAAAACAAGAACCGCAAAGGCCGGAAGCTACAGTCTTGCCGTTACAGCTATAGTACTTGCAATACTTATCGTTATAAATCTGATTTTTGCATCTTTGCCTTCAACCTGGATAAATTATGACATCTCAGCTTCAAGGCTTTATTCTGTTACATCTTCTACCAAAGCTGTCGTTCAAAATTTAACAGATGATGTTACCATTTATTGGATAACTCAAAGTGGTGAAGAAGATAGCGTACTAGATAAACTTCTTGCAGTGTACGACTCACTTAGCGATAAGCTTACAGTGGAAAAAAAGAATCCCGACATATATCCTACTTTTACCGCAAAGTACACGTCTGAAAATGTATACAACAACTCCCTTATAATCGAATGTGGTGAACGCTATCGTTATATAAGCTATGCGGACATATATGAGGTTGATACAAGCTCCTACTATTCAGGTGGTTCTGTAGCGTATTCATTTGACGGAGAAGGCCTTATAACCACGGCCATCGATTACGTGGTATCAGATGACCTGCCGCAACTGTATGCACTGACCGGACATGGTGAAGGCACCATTGATGGTGAATTCCTCAGTTCACTTGAGCGGCAGAATATTGAAATAACAGAATTTTCACTTCTTAATGTTGACTCTGTTCCCGAGGAAGCTGATGCCGTTATAATGTACACCCCTTCAAGTGATATATCTGAAGAAGAGGCCGATATACTGACAGATTACATAGATGAAGGCGGAAATGTCATAATTATATCCGGTCCACAGACAGATACTGCTCTTGAAAATCTTCACTCTGTTGCAGGCCATTACGGTGTTGCATTTGAAGAAGGCATTGTAATTGAGTCTGACAGAAACAATTACGCCTTCACATCACAATTCCTTCTTCTTCCGGAAATACAGGAATCCGACATTACTGCAGAACTCATAGAAAACAGCAGCTATATACTTGTACCTCTTGCACAGGGAATGAAAGTAAACGGTTCTTCTTCAGCAGATGTAACATCCCTTCTTGATACTACTGTCCATTCCTATTCAAAACTGTCAGGATTTGATATGGAGACCTTTGAAAAAGAAGATGGGGATATTAACGGTGCATTCTCCCTTGCTTTTGATGCAGAAACAAAAAATAATGGAAAACTTATCTATATAAGTTCTGACGATCTTTTAAGTGAACCTTATAATTCATATTCCGCCGGAGCAAATATGGACTTTGTCATGAACTGCATATCTTCCATGATCGGTGAAGGCGAATCCATCGCAATCCGCTCTAAATCTCTTGATTACAGCTATCTCACAATAAGTGAGTCCCAAGCATCCATACTCAAGCTTGTAATGCTTGCTGCAGTTCCGCTTGCATTTGTCGTACTGGGTATAGATGAGCTGATTACAAGGAGGAAAAAGGCATGACGCGAACAAAAAAAATCACAATACTTTTTATTGTCCTGCTTGTTCTTATCTGCACACTTCTAACAGTAAAACTTGTAAATATTCACGTAGATAAAATAAATACCACCGACGAAATCATCCTTTCTTTCGACAAAGACTCTGTCAGTTCCTTTGAAATCACGAACGGTGAGGATAATCTCAAGCTTATAAAAGATGATAACGGCAGCTGGAAAGTTGACGGGCTTGATGCTTTCCCTGTAAGTGAAAAGCTTGTATCGGATTTCCTAAACCATTTTTGTGAAGTACATGCCGTGTTCGTTGTTGACGATGTTCAGGACTATTCACAATATGGACTTGAAAATTCAACTACGGTTGCTGTATTCAACGTCGGAGATGAGGTCAAAGAAATTTCACTGGGAGACTTTTCGCAGATGGATTCCAATCGTTACGCTTCAGTGAACGACGGTAAGGCTTATCTTGTTGAAGATGACCTGGTGACCTATCTTACCTGTGACAAAGACGAATTCATGCAACATGATGAAACCGATGAGTTTGAAAGCTTTGACGAACTTGTTTTGAGCGGTGAGGACAGTGCATATATAGTGTACGATTCCGATGGTATCTATACATATACAGATAAGTACAACTATTATGAAATAAGTACCGGAAACCATCTTGTCGTCGATGATGATCTTGTTACATCATATGCAGAAACTGCTGTAAATCTTACGCTTACGGATTATGCAAGTTATGAAGCATCCTCAGAAGACCTCGCCGAATTTGGTTTGGAAGAACCCGAAAAAACAATAACCGTACGCGGTAAAGACTACGATGGCAAAGATGTTGAAATGATACTATATCTCGGCAAAACTGATTCCGGGGAAAAAGATGATGTGGGAGACCCTGTCTACAACCACTACGCCAGGTATGACAAAAGTGAAATAATATATAATATTTCTACTTATTCATATGACAAGCTTATAGCGGGTTCATATAACTCTTTAAGACCTGACTCGCTTCTTACTCTTGATTGGGACAATATTACGGGTGTTACTTTTGAGCTCGATGGCAGCACTTATGTCATAACAGCTGGAACATCAGATGATCTGGATGAGGTAGAAGATGACGACGAAAATACTGAAGCAGATTCTGATAGTGATGAAGACGATGGAACAATATACATTCTCAATGGCAAAAAAATAGAGTTTGACGGCATCGAATCCAGTATAGATGATTTGTGTGTTGACGATTTCTGTTCAGGCAACAAAGTATCAGAAAAGGAAATATCTTTTACAGTATTTCTTAACAATGAGGACTACCCCGAATTAGCCGTCACACTTTACAGATTTGACGGTGAAAACTGTGTCGCTTCTCTTAACGGAACACAGGTTGGACTTATCCCGAGATCAGATGTTATATCTCTTAAAGAAGCATTAAACAGCATAATTCTTTCAATGGACAAATAAAACTTTCTTAAAATCAAATTTAAAAATCCCGCATCTGCAATTCTGTGCTGCAAGTGCGGGATTTTTCTTTATCAATATAAAAACTTTAAATGTCAAATATCTTGTATCTGTTCTTTGACTCTATGCCATTCGAGATTTTCTTCAGTTTCTTTGGAAAATACATGAGCAACGTTTCCGCCGAACAAGAAGTGGACTTTCTGCTTCATTTTGAATTCGTCTGAATTCATTTCCGTTGTTGGAACAACAATTATCATGTCTTTTCCTTCGGCCGTCAGGTGAAGGTGAACAGATGAGCCCATCATTTCGCAAACGTCAATTACTGCCTCTATGCCTTCATCTCCGAGAACTACATGTTCAGGTCTTATACCAAGCGTTACACATTGTGCTTCAATTCCGTTTTGCGAAAGTCGGTCCTGTTTTTCTTTGCTGAGTTCAACTTTTTGTCCACCAAGTTCAATAAAATATTTTCCTTCTTCAATCTGTAGTTCAGCATCAAATAAGTTTATCTGTGGGCTACCTATAAAACCTGCGACGAACAGGTTGCTTGGATTATTAAATACTTCCTGCGGTGTCCCGATTTGCTGAATATATCCATCACGCATAACAACTATTCTGTCACCGAGCGTCATAGCCTCCGTCTGGTCATGAGTTACATACACAAACGTCGTGTCAATTCTCTTCCTAAGTTTTATAATCTCAGCACGCATCTGGTTTCTGAGTTTTGCGTCAAGATTCGAGAGCGGTTCGTCCATAAGGAAAACCGCAGGATTTCTGACTATTGCACGTCCAATTGCAACCCTCTGACGCTGTCCTCCCGACAGTGCTCTAGGCTTTCTGTCAAGATAGTCCGTAATATCTAGAATTTCCGCAGCTTCTCTTACCTTTTGGTCTATAACATTTTTACGCTCTTTTCTAAGTTTAAGGGGGAAAGCCATATTTTCATAGACCGTCATATAGGGAAAAAGTGCATAGTTCTGAAATACCATTGATATGTCGCGATCCTTTGAAGCGACATCATTCATTACCTTTCCATCAATCAGAAGCTCTCCTTCAGTAATATCTTCCAGTCCTGCAATCATTCTCAGCGTCGTGGATTTGCCGCAACCGGATGGGCCTACAAGAACTATAAATTCTTTGTCTTCAACATCCAGATTAAACTCCTGTACCGCCACAACTCCCTGTTCCGTAATCTGAAGGTTAGTCCTTTTCTCGTTAGGATCCTCTCCGCGATCTTTTTTCCTTTTCGCTCGAGCCTCTGTCGTTTCTATAGGATATATCTTTTTTACATTTTTCAGCTGTAAAGACGCCATAATTTATTATGGTTCGAAAATTCCGCAACACAGTACGGTCAGGAGAACCTTCCCCTTTCGCAATTTAATATTTTAAATAGTGCCGCTTGCAATTATATCATACTATCCTTTTTTGCTATATTAATTATTTTTTAATTAATGCAGCAACAGAAGATGGGTGTGCACCTTTCTGACGAACAACCAGGTTCTTTTTCAGCCAAAATTACCGTGGAAAAATATCTACACACAAATTCTCCAGCTTTCAGTCGCCAAATGTTTTGTAATAATTGCAAAACTTATCATGCTGTTTTTGTATATTTGTGCAAATCGCATGATTTTTATGTACTTCAATATCCATTTCGTGTATAATTATCACAACATTAGTCTATTTAATAGTTGCTCATCACTATAAATTTCAAACCATACAAACTATATACACATACTATAAAAGGAGTGCTATTATGAAAACCATATACTTTGACAAGGATATCCCAAGAGTTTTAGCAACAAAAGGTGTTGTTGCCGCATCACGTAAAGTCAAAAAAGCTAACAAACTGCTTTATTCAGGACTCAACGCCGTTAAGTATGCAAAGAACATACCGGATCCAAAACTTCCTGCGGACAACTGGGTAAGAGTCAAAAATATCGCATGCGGTCTCTGCGGAACTGATGTGAGTTTCTTTAAAGCTACAACAGGCACAAATTCCGCGCTTGAGCCCATTCCCTCAAGCAAGAAAACATATCTCGGTCATGAAAATGTAGGTGTCGTGATTGAAGTCGGCAAATCTGTCACAGATTTTAAAGTTGGTGATCGTGTCGGAATAAGAGCCTACATGTCCGGGTGTGACAATAAAGATCTTCCGAGGTGTAAATACTGTGAGGAAGGAAACTACAATCTCTGTGTCAATTACGGTGCAAAACCTCGCTTTGACCTCAAATGGATTGGTGCCGGATGGGGTGATACCTTCATTGCTCCGCAGCAGCAACTTTATCATGTGTTTGACGAAATAAGCGATGAGCAGGCCACAATGATAGAACCTAGCTGTGTATCCGTACATTCTGTACTGAGGGATATTCCTAAAAAAGGAGAAAAAATCCTTGTTATGGGCTGTGGTGCAATAGGTCTCGGAATTGTTCAGGCAATAAAAGTCGTCCAGCCTGAAACAGAAGTCTGGGTACTTGAACGTGTCAAAAGCAAGATTGAATTCGCTATGAAACTTGGTGCAGACCATGTTCTTCAGGGTGATCCTTTGAAAGCTGCGTCAGAAGCGACCGGTGGCAGCGAAGTATATCAGGGTATGAGCGAGAAAAACCGCTATTTCTTCGGCGGATTTGATCGAGTCTATGACTGCATAGGCGGTGACTGGTCCAATACCATGGGCTGCAGACTTTTAGCTCCAAGAGGCACTCTTATGAAAATAGGTCATCATATGTGCCCAATAAATTACGATGAAACCCCTGTCTGGTGGCAGGAACTTACTCTTATAGGCATAGATGCTCACGGAATCGAAGACTGGGAAGGCAGAAAACTCTACACATTTGACCTCGTTCAAGAATGGATAAGGGACGGAAAGTACAGTGTCGACGGTTTTGTAACCAACCACTTCAAACTTGACGATTATAAATCCGCCATGGAGCTGGCAATTCGCAATCCGCCCGATGTCATCAAGATAGTGATAGACTGCGATTAAGACGTTCTCATTCAAAGCTGACTGTCGTCGAATTACATAGCTAAAGGAGAAAACATTGAAAAACATAGACCCGTACTCAAGTGCAACTCTTAAAGGAATAAATATGCCGAGCAGAATTATCCGTTCGGCAACTCACGAGGGCATGGCCGATGAAAGCGGCAAGCCTCTGGAAAGTCTTATAAATACATATGAAGCCTATGCCAAAGGTGGGGTTGGTTTAATAATTACAGGCTATATAGGCATTTCTCAGCAGGGTAAATGTCCACTTTATAATATGACAATGCTTGATAGTGATGCCAACATACCCGCATTTAAAGAACTCACTGACCGCGTACACGCCGCTGGCGCACCTATATTTGCACAGATTGCTCACTGCGGACGTCAGACAAGAAAAAAAGTAACGGGCATGGAAACCGTCGCTCCCTCCGCCATACGTGATTTCCTGTATTGGGAAACCGTCCCCCACGCTCTTAAAGAAAAAGAAATCTATAAAATTATTGATGATTTCGTCGATGCAATGAAGCGTTCCAAAGAAGCTGGATTTGACGGAGTGCAGCTGCATTGCGCCCATGGATATCTTCTGAGTGAATTTCTTACTCCGCATATGAATCACCGTAAAGACAAGTGGGGAGGTTCAACTGAAAACCGTTTCAGGATAGTTGCTGAAATTATGAAGAAAGCCCGGGCTGAGCTCGGAGATTATCCTATTATTGTAAAAATGAACTCCTTTGAAAAAGATCGTGACGGTATAAAAACAGAAGAGGCCGTTAAAATTGCAAAACTTATGGAAAATGCCGGATTCGATGCAATAGAAGTCAGTTGCGCTATCGCCAAAGAAGGTTTCAATATGTCGAGAGGAATGTTCCCGTATGAGAGCATGTGTGCAGATAATTTCCGTTTTGAACATTTACCCAAATTCACATGGCCTCTCATGAAGCCCGTCATGAAGTTTCTGATGCAAAGTCCGCAACCTGTAACGAACTATAATGTTGACGCTTCAAGCGAGATAAAGAAAAATGTCAGCATCCCCGTGATAGTTGTCGGTGGAATACGTAAAGATGCAGATATACGTTCCATACTGAATAATGAAAAAGCCGACTTTGTCTCTATGAGCCGTCCATTCATTTTAGAGCCGGATATAGTAAACAAGTTCAAATCTGGCAAACAGTCAGAAGCCCGCTGCATAAGCTGCAACTACTGCCTCATGGGTTGCGAGCAAAGACCTATGAGATGCTACTACGGAAAACTTTATAAGGGTTAATTTCGGATGCTTTGGATAGAAATTCTATAAAACATACGATGCAGGTATAGCTTTACTTGCATCGTATGTTTTATGTTGGTCCCCTATGTTGCTGCATTCGGCAGCTTCTGCTATACCTTGTTCATCGCATCAAGATAATATGCAAGTTCTGCATCACTCTGCTCTTCGCTTTCAAATTTCGCTATATCTTAATCAAAAATATCAGGCAAACTGCTATCGTATTTAATTATATCGGAAATCCTTGCTTTGAAGCATACATTATGGTACTTGCAAATATGTCTCTCCCTTTATTATAATTACGGACAGATGGGTGGTGTTTACTTCGGTGGAATATCTAGATGTTTATACTTTGGAAGGTTTGCCTACAGGCAGAACAATCGATCGTGCTTCCGCTTTTTCATGTCTCAACCCTAGCTTGGACAGACTGCTTCTCGTTCACGTATGTGTATTTAACTCAAATGGTAAAATGCTTCTACAAAGAAGGGTTCTTTCAAAAGACAGGTACCCTGGGATGTGGGATGTATCTGCGGGAGGTTTTGTTCATGCAGGTGAATCATCGGCAGATGCAGTTAAAAGAGAGCTTCTTGAGGAGATCGGTCTTGATGCTGCAAAAAGTGGGATTGATTTTGTTTTAAGAGAACCATTCGGCTTGGTATTTGATGATTTTTATGCTGTTTATGCAGATCCCATACTTTCTGAGCTTAAGCTCCAATCATCAGAAGTCATGGATGTTGGCTGGTTTGATCGTAATTCGGTCATGGAAATGCTCAATGATGGGATTCTCGTTGACTATCCGGAATCCCTTATAAGCATGATGTTTGACACTTTTTCCACTTGTAGTAAATAGGCTTATATTATTTGCAAAGGAAGGATTTACCCTGTGAATATACTTATTATAAACGGAAGTCCCAAAGGAAAATACAGTACCACACTGCAAACAAGTCTATATCTTGAAATACTCCATCCTGAGCATTCATTTTCATATTTAAATGCAGCGCAGCAGATAAAATCTCTTGAAATAGATTTTTCATCCGCTTCTTCTTTGATAGAAAATGCAGATCTTATCATCTTTTCATATCCTGTTTATACATTTCTTGTCCCGAGCCAGTTGCACCGTTTCATCGAACTTTTAAAAGAGCACAGAATAAATCTCAGTGGCAAGTATGTTACGCAGATAACGACCTCGAAGCATTTCTATGATATTACCGCGCATAATTTTATTCGCGAAAACTGTCAGGATTTGGGTTTGAAATATATAAAAGGTCTATCCGCAGACATGGACGATCTCACTTGTGAAAAAGGACAAGCAGATGCACAATCATTTTTTGATTATGCATTATGGTGCATTAAGAACGACATTTTCGAATCCTGTTCAACTCATACGATACCATTTACTAAAATTCCTGCTCATATTCCTGAATGCAAAAGTGAGAAGTCCGGAGACGTTGTAATCGTTACCGACCTTGCAGATGACGACGAAGCTCTAAGTAACATGATTTTGCGTTTTCGTGCCGTATGTGCACAAAACACAAGAATTGTGAATCTTGCCCATTTTAATTTCAAAGGTGGTTGTATAAGCTGCTTCAACTGCGTCAGCGACGGGACCTGCATATATAATGACGGTTTTTCGGATCTTCTCAGAAATAATATACAAACAGCAGATGCCATTGTTATAGCATTCAGTATTAAAGATCATTCTATGGGATCACGTTTTAAGACCTACGATGACCGTCAGTTCTGTAATGGTCACCGCACCGTTACCATGGGTTTGCCATTCGGATATATTGTCAGTGGAAACCTTAGTCAAGAAAACAATCTTAGAACAGTAATTGAAGCCCGAGCCGAAGTTGGTGGAAATTTCCTCGCCGGTATAGCCACAGACGAATTTTCCACAGATGAGGAAATAGATTCTCTTGCCGCAAAACTTGACTATGCTATCGAACATAAATACTGCCAGCCGTCAAACTTCTACGGTGTAGGTGGGATGAAAATTTTCCGTGATTTGATATGGCTGATGCAGGGAATGATGAGAGCGGATCACAAATTCTATAAAGAACATAGTCAGTATGACTTTCCTCAAAAGAAAATGGGAACAATGCTTGCTATGTACGGAGCAGGTTATCTATTTTCAAATAAGAAACTCAAAGCAAAGCTCGGTAGCAAACTAAATGACGGCATGATTGCTTCTTACACAAAAGTGCTTGATCAAGCAAGAAAAGATATGGCCGCAAAAAATTAATTGTCAACAAACAAGGAGATTTGCGAAATTATGGCTCAATATATTATGGCTCACAGAGGGGCTTCAGGTTATGCTCCGGAAAATACTCTTGAGGCATTCTCTCTTGCAGCGGAGATGGGTGCATACGGTGTTGAACTTGATGTTCATCTCACCAGGGACGGAGAAATAGTCGTTGCACACGACGAGAGAATCGACCGCGTGTCAGACGGCAGTGGCAGGATATATGACTCAACTCTTTCCGAGCTCAAAAAATTTCATTTTAACAGGACTTTCCCAGAATATAAGAACGCACGCATTCCAACTCTAAAGGAAGTTTTCGAACTTCTTGGTCCTGCAGGGCTCCATATCAATATAGAACTCAAAAACAGCATCATCGACTACCCGGACCTTGAGGAAAAAGTCATATCTCTTGCTGATAAAGAGGGGATTCTGGACAAAATAATATTTTCCTCTTTTAATCATTACAGCCTTTTGAGAATCAAAAAGATAGATCCATCTCTTTACTGCGGCCTTTTGTATGAAGCCACCCTGATCGAGCCCTGGAATTATGCACTGAATCTCGGCATGGACGCTCTGCATCCTCATTTTTCCGAAGTTCTTGTTCCCGGTGGCGAATGCATCAAAGCTCATGAGCTCGGAATTGAAGTAAATCCGTGGACTGTGAATGACGATGATGATTTTCGCAAAGTCATTGCAGCCGGAGCTGACCACATTATAACCAATTACCCTGAGAAGGCTCTTAATTTGCTCAATGAACATCCAAATACATTCGCTTGAAATAGGTCTGCGATAAATATCTGCTAATAAAAACACTGCACAAAATTGTGCAGTGTTTCTTTTATCATCAAAATTTGCAGTTCCCTATTTTTTAACTATCTGAGGAAGTTTCCCGCTGTCCTCTATTTTTAATTCTATATCCTGTTTGCTACCGTCTTTTCCTGGAATCTGGCAATGTGCAATACCTGTTTTTGAAAGGAGTTCTCTTACCATATCCTTATCAAGAGCTACGCCTGTACCTCTCAGCGCCGCAGGATATCTTAGAAGTTTAAAACGGCATTTCGTACCATCATTATTTTCCCCATTGCAGATATAATACGGTCCACTCTCATATACTGATCCGCCGCATCGTGGACATGTGCCGAGCGCTTCATCATCTGTATCAAAAATAAGTTTAAGATAGAACTTGTCATCTTCTTCATCAAGTTCAAACCTTGCTTCGTATTCTGTCCCTTTTGCACTTGTTAATTTTCCGGTGCGACATCTTCCTTCATCAAGAAGCTGCCGCATCATTTTAACTTCCAATTCTTTCCCATTTTTTCTGAGGAGTGCCGGCTTTTTGCTTATTTCAAAATTGCAGGGATATCCTTCATCATTTATACCTATGCAGGCATAGCCTTTGTTCCCTTCTACAACTCTTCGCCCACACTTTGGGCAGAATCCAACCATGTAACCGTCATTTTCATATTTGGCTTCTTCGAATTCAAGCTTCAGCGAATATTTCCCATCATCATCTTTGGCAAGTATGAACTCTCCAGAAAAAGTTTCTCCGGATTTTGATATAAGATTCCCGGTTGCGCACCTTCCATTTGCAAGAAGTTCTTTGACCATGCTCTCCGTCATTTTTCTCTTACTTCTTGTAAGAAGAGTATTATCTTTCCATATGGTAAATGTACACTGTGGATTTTCTTTATATCCGGTACATCCGTAAGCTCTGTCGCTTTCTATGACATCTCTTCCGCAATTTGGGCATTTGCCCACCACATTTGTGACGAATTCATATTTAGGCGTGATCATTGTTTTTTCAGTTCCGTCGTCTCCGCGTATCATGAAGGTATCAGTACCATTCATACAGATATATGCAGAAAAATTTCTACCATCTTTTGCTGTCATATTATCAACTCGGATAGTTTTTCCTTCAAGAAGGTTCTTTATCTGAGTATCTCCCAGCATTTTATTATATGCCGATTTAACAATAAACCCACATCCGCCGCTACAGTACGCAGAAGTCTTACCTCTTATAACATTTTCTCCACACATCGGACATTTTCCGAGAACATTTTGTGTGAATTCATACTTTGGAACTATAAATTCTCTATCGTTATCATCATTTTCCTGTTTTGGAACGGTTTTTGTACCATTCATAACAACAACAGCATCATATTTTTCACCATTTCCGCTTATAAGTCCCGTAAGCTTTATGCTTTTCCCTGCAAGCAGAGTTTTTATCTGTGTTTCCGAAAGCTCTTTCCCAAATGCCGACTTCACATGAAATCCACAATCAGAAGTGCAGAATGCAGAACTTTTCCCTGCAATTACATCTCCGCCACAGTTAGGGCACTTTCCAAGCACTGTCTGTACAAACTCATATTCAGACGTTAACAGTTTTTTTCTTCCTGCATATCTGTCATCGACGTAAAACTCTCTCAGTTGTCCGAGCCGAATGTTAGCGCTGAATTTTTCTCCGTCTTTTTTTGTCATTCCGGCAAGTCGTATTGTCTGTCCGGATAGCAATTTCGCTATCTGATTGTCATCGAGTTCTTTATTAAAAGCAGATTTTATTATATATCCGCATCCAGATGTGCAGAACGCAGCATTTCTTCCTCTTGCCACATTTCCTCCACAATTGGGACATACACCGAGTTTCTGAGCATCTACAGAACCGATGGTAACAACTCCTGGAATTGTTTTCAGTTCAGGAGGATTTGCAAGGAATTCTTCAATTTGGCTGAGCAGTGACTCGAAAAGTGTTTCCTCACTGCAGTTGCCAAGCTGAATATCTTTTGTCATTACTGCCCAATCCGCAGTTACACCTACATCACGTATTTTTTCATCAAGTGCGTTATAGAAATTTTTCCCAAGCTGGGTACTCTCTATATATTTTGCTTTACCCTTACCCTTTTTTTCCTCAAGATATCCTCTGTCAATGAGTGTTTTTACAATGGTTGCCTGTGTCGCGGGCGTACCTATTGAACCATAGTTGCCGGATCCTGATTTATCCGCATCTTTTTCTATAAGAATCTGTTTTATTTTCGGGTCAGTAACGAATTTTGTAATCTGAGACATATCACGGATAAGTGTTGCCTGGGTATACCTTTTGGGAGGATTTGTCTCTTTTTCCAAGATTCTGCAATCCTTTACAGTAATCTTCGTTTCTCCCTCGCCTACTTCAGAAACAGGATTTCGACTGCTTAGTCCTGTTTCCTCATCCGTATCTCCGTCTGAATCCTTTCCAGGATGCATAAATCCGAACCACCCGGGATTTACTGTAACAGAACCTGTTGCGGAAAGCTTTGATCCATTTTTAAATATCATGTCGGCAGTTGTTTGCAGTTTTTCCCTTGGTGGCATAAATTGAATCATGTAATACAAAGCAACAGCTTTATAAACAGCCAGCTCTTCTTTTGAAAGTGTAGTTATATCCGTCTTTTGAGCCGTGCAGATTATTGCATGGTGTGGTTCACCCTGAAGTTTTTTGTCATCAAACGCTCTGCTCTTTATTGAAAAATCAACTGTTGGGCTTATATTAAGATTTGAAAAGACTGTTTTAAGTGTTGTAGGCGCTTCATCGAACTGGAATTCATGAAGATACTGACATGATGAGCGGTTATACGTTATAAGCGATTTCCCTCTGAGCGACTGAGTTATCTCAAGTGTTCTATCAGGTGAAAGTCCGTATGTGCGGCTGCAATATCCTTGAAGTTCCGCAAGGCTGAACGGAAGCGGTGGATTTTCTGTCACTGTTTTTTTGCTGACATTCGCTGTAAATGTTCTACCCTTTATTGCAGATATTATTTTATCAAAGACACTTTTTTCGGTTACACGCCCGTCAATAAGCGCCGGATTTTCTTTTTCGAAGGAGAACACCATCGGAAATTCTATGCCTTCCGGAGTAACCACATCAGCAATGAGCGTATAGTAACGGAGAGCAGAGTGCCCGTCTATTTGTGCATCCCTGTTTACTACAAGTCCGAGAGTAGGGGTCTGTACGCGTCCTATGCTTAAAGGCGTTTTACTCCCGTAAGCCTTTGTGTAGTAACGCGTATAATTAAATCCGAACATGGCATCGGCCACAGTTCTGGCATATGCCGCACGACCGATCTGGGTTTGGGAAGCATTATCCTTCATTTGACCCAACTGTTTTATTATATAACTTTCCGTAGTATCGTTAAGGTCAAGTCTCAGTACAGGCTTTTTATTTTTAAACAGTTCAAGTACCTCATCTACTATGAGCTGTCCCTCGTCATCAGGGTCTCCAGCGTGAATGACAGTATCACACCATTCTAGACCCGCTCTTATTCTTTCAAGCCTCTGGCCTATCATGCCATGTGTAGTTTCATCATCTTTTTTGGGCACAAGTTCCCAGTTTCTGAAAGCTATTGGCAAATCTTCTATATTCCAAGTTTTATATTTTTCGTCATAATCTTCAGGTGCTTTCAGTTCAAGAAGATGGCCGCTGCATGGCGCATACTTAAATATGTCTCCATTTCCATATTTATTCCCGGTTATAGCCTTTTCTACAGCCTTGCTTACTTCGCTCTTTTCTGCAATTATGAGATACTTCATACGCTACGCATTCCTCTTTATCGATATGCTTTTTGTTGATTATATTCTCCGAACAGGTTTTTGACAACAACGCTCCGCGCTGTTTTTGCCTGCGAAGCGCTGCTGTTATAATTTTGTCCTTTGCAGATTTTACAGCTCTCCAGGCTGTTTAATACTCAAAACATCTCTCTGTTCTAATATGAAGCAACGGCTGCTTACCGACCACAAGATTGTCGGCAAGCAGCCTGGCATAGCCTCACTGACCTTCCTATTTTTCGTCTCCGGCAATTCTTGCGTTCCACTTAGCACAGACATATGCGTAAAGCTCATCATTTGTCATACGGTTAAACTCTCCTTTTAGGCTTCTTTTGTTTCTTGCCGTGCGAAGTTGATTAAATTCCATGTTTATTATTTCCTGTTTTGACATTGCTTTATTCTCCTTTTTTCTTTTTATGGTACTATCTTACATTTTTATCTGTCCGAATATTCGGACTTATCTCTGGACGAAAATAAAATTCTCATATAAAATATTTTCGTCCAGCAACTCGTAATTCCACATTTTTACAGCTTATTTTTTAGGTTCGGAGGACATCGGTTATGTCAAACAGCATTGGAAACACAACCAAAATACTTCTTATACGCGAGTATCTTCTTGAAAACACAGACAGTGAGCATGATGTTACAGTTCCAGACATAATTAATATGCTTTCGAAAAATTCGCTGTCTGCTGAACGCAAAGCTATCTATACATACTTAAAAACACTACGCGATGAATATGGCCTTGATATTGTTTCCAGGCGAGGTCACTACAGCATAGTATCAAGGGAATTTGAGCTTGAGGAAATAAAAATACTGGCTGACATGGTCGTAAGTTCAAATTTCATTACAGAAAAGAAGACCTCTGAACTCATATCAAAGCTCAAAGGTCAAGTAAGCAAATATCAGTCCGAAAGCATCGGACGAAGAATCTATGTAAGAAACAGAATTAAATCTAAGAACGAAAGTGTGTATCTTAATGTAGACAGTATTTCAGAGGCATTAAACCTCAACAGGAAGGTAGAGTTCAAGTATTTCAGATACAATGTAAAAAAGCAAAAAGAACTTCGCCACAACGGCAAAGTTCATATTGTAAGTCCATTTGCACTTTTATACATTGATCAGAATTACTATATGCTTGGGTTTGATGACAATTATAATGATATCCGTCATTACAGGGTCGACCGTATGACTGCCATAAAAGTATCCAAAAACAGTCGAGTCGGTCACGATGTATTTGAGAAGGTAGATATCACTACATATACCAACAAGGTGTTTTATATGTTTACTGGAAAAGAACAGTCTGTACTTTTGAGATGTCGCAATTACGTTGTGGACGCAATTATAGACCGATTTGGTGAAGATATAATAATAATTCCCGACGGAGACGATTTTTTTACAGTCAGAGCAAATATTGCAGTTTCTCCGCAATTTTTTGCTTGGATATCCGCCTTCGGCACTGACATTGAAATAATATCTCCTGAAAGTGTAATTCTTGAAATGCATCAACATTTGAAGCGTATAACCGATATGTACTCTGAAAGGCTTGGTATCTGACAACTTCATTTAGCGTCTTTAAAAGCAATACAAGTCGGGCTTAAAGTCCGACTTGTATTGCTTTTATTCTCTTTTTAGAAGAACGATCGTCTTATCATCGGAAAATTTAGTCTCATCTGCATACTTGGAAGAATCTTCAAGAACTGCATTTTTTATATCAGTTAATGTTTTTTCAGAATTTTCCGATATTACAGCAACGAGTCCGTCCATTCCGTACGGAATCATATTTTTATCAACTGTGTCAGTTATTCCGTCTGTATACATACAGAGCATATCTCCGGAATTCAGCACTATTTCTTCAGCTGTATAGTAAACATCATAGAAAGATCCCAGCATCATCTGTGGTTCTGTTTCTATTATCTTATATTTTCCATCTCTGCTGAAAAGGATTGGCGGATTATGCCCGGCGTTAACAAATTTTCCTATTCCGGTTTCAGTATCAATAGTCAGCAGGAACATCGTCACGAATTCTTTGTCGGATGTATCACAAAGAATATTATTTGTCCGATTGAATATTTCCTCTATGTCATCAGTAAAACTGAACAGGGATCTTATGGTATTTCTTGCCGACATCATATACATGGATGAAGCCAGACCTTTATCCGATACATCAGCTATCAGAACGGCAAGTTTATTTTTTGAAATTATAAAGAAATCATAAAAATCTCCGGCCGTTTCAAATGCCGGTTTTATACCGGCCGAAATTTCGAATTCGCTTCCGGCTAATATTCCCGTATCAGATGGCAGCGCATTTAGCTGCACTTCCGCACACATTTCAAGTGCCTTGGTTTTCCTAGCTGCATCGGAGCAAGCAAGCATAAGAATTTTACCATTTTGGATAATGTACATTGAGATAATAAAGACAATCGTAAGATATACCATATCCGGTATTATATAATACAAAATGATTGTACTTATATCCCATTCTATTCCATAATAGTGAAACACATGAATATCAAGCTGGCAAAATATCAGCGTATCCCATATATCAACAACGGAGAGAAGTATGTATGTATTTATACATATCTTTTTTGAGTAATAAATACCTGAGGCTAACATCGGAAAAAGGAGAAAAGCAACTGAGTTCTCTCCTGTAACAGCATTCATGATTGCACCACTGGCAACCATTCCCCCGAGCAGTATATACCTATGTATTTGAGGGAACTGTTTGTCGATTGCACAAATCAATGCTGTTATCAGATACAGCAACGCTGCTATTATAAGCATTTGCTTTTCAAATCTGGAATATATTAAATCCATCAATCCTGCATCTACCAGTAAAAGATGTAATATGAGTGCCACAAACAGTACCAGATCTGAAATCACGCAGAACATATTTGGATAATAATCCTGTCGATTTTCATCAACCATAAAATCCTCGTTTGAAATTATGTGCTTTAACCTTTTTATCATCAATAGCCGCCCCAGTTCTAAGAATAAAATTAGTTATCTGTTTTTTTCTGGAACTTATTTTCTACATCATACTATCAAGTATTTTTTCCACTTCTTCGAATTTTTCAACTTCCGGATTATCGTATACTTTACCTTCAAAAACTACCATGGAAACATTGCGAAGTGCGCTCAAGTCTTCCAAAGGATTTGAATCAACCGCTATCATATCTGCATATTTTCCTTCTTCAATAGACCCTGTAATATCGTCGATGCCTGCAATTTTAGCATTGATTAATGTTGCCGTATGTAATGCATACTTATTGCTGACGCCGCAGTATTTTACAAAATAGCACAGTTCACGCCAGAAATCATAATGTGTCGCATAGCTGCAAGAGCTGTCGGTTCCGAGTCCCACCATAATTCCTTCTTCAAGGCATCTCTTTGCAAGTTCTACCATACCATCAACTACAACTTTACTGTTAGCCGATGATACCTCTGTAAGGTTCATAACTCCGGATAGTTTCAGAACATATGGTAATGCCGGTGTAAGAGTTAATACCTGGCAAGCGTTATTCTTTTTGAAAAGTTCTATTATCTTATCATCCGGTTTTGCACCATGTTCTATTGAATCTACCCCGTTTTCAAGTGCTGCTACAAGACCCTCATGTCCTTCAACATGTGCTGCTACCTTATAACCTTTTTCATGAGCTCTGTCGCAAACAGCTTTCACGTATTCAGGCGGCATACGTAAAGCACCCGGTTCCCCGAGCTCATCAGAGTCAAGTACTCCTCCAGTAATCATAAGCTTTATAAGTGCAGGATTTCCCTCTGCTATCTTATCTACAAGTGATACTGCTTCTTCTTTACTATGGGCAATATATGCAAACGAGCCGGCCATGTGTCCGCCTGGTACGGAAATAGCACAGTTTGCCGGGAGGATTCGTGGACCTATCAGCTTTCCTTTTTTTATATCATCGCGGACAAGCGCGTCATGATCTGCAATACCACCTACAGAACGCACCGTTGTAATTCCGGCCATAAGTGCTGTCTTTGCACTCTTTGCAACCATTGAGCATCCTATCTTTCTTCCCAGAGAGCAGCTTGTAATAATCTTACATATGAGTACAAGGTTAAGTGGGATTTTGGACGGCTTACCTGATCCTGGAAGATGTACATGCAAATTTATAAGTCCTGGCAAAATATATTTACCTTTAAGGTCTATTATTTTACAATTTGAAGTATCTGCCTTTGATGCATCTTCAATAGAAACTATTTTTCCGTTCTCTTCGAATATAATCTTGCCCTCTTCAGGGGTCATATCTCCTTTGCCATTCAATATTATCCCATTTATAAATGCAGTTTTCACTTTTTACTCCTCTTTTTACTGTAAAATTTAATTATGTTCTCGTCTGATTCCGACAACGTTTTTTTAATTGTATCATAATTTTTATGAAGTATACAACAATCGGATTGCTATAAACATGTTCCCATACATATGTTGTTTTGCTTCAAACTATTAAAGCCCACTCTTAGAAAGCAACAATTTCCTCCACCATATGCCTGCTTTTCTCCGTTATTCTTCGTCATAATTCCCAAAGCATATATCTCATTTTTGGTATGACATTGATATCGCTTTTTGTTAAGATATTAATATCTTAACAAAACAAAAAACAAATTGGAGGTAAAACATGGCATACAAAACAGTACTTGTTAACGAATTCACGAACGGTATTCTCGGTCCGGATGTTGAAATGCTAGGGCCTGTTGAGGACGGTGGCACAATTGTTGCCAACACAGCGCCTGGCTGTTGGGGTCCCATGATAACTCCGGCTATCAGAGGCGGACACGAAGTGACGAAACCTGTCTATGTGGAAGGAGCGGAAGTTGGAGACGCAATAGCAATTGAAATAATCGATGTAAACGTCACATCGCTCCTCACTTCTTCAGGAACTGATGCCGGAAATGAAGGTTGTTATATTGCCGATGGCTTCGCAAATGCAAAGTGTCCTAACTGCGGTGAGATGTGGCCAGAAACCTATCTTGACGGGATTGGTAAAAATGCTGTCAAATGCAAAAAATGTGGTGCGTCGTGTTCTCCATTCTATATTTCAAACGGTTATACCATGGCTTTTGATTCACAGCATCAGGTATGCGTAACAATCGATAAAGAAGCCGCTGAAAAAGCCGCCGTAAATTCAAGGGATTATATGAAAACTCCGGATAATTCAATTCAGAACCCGATTGTTTCCTTTGCAGTTGCTGATCTCCCCGGTATTCCCAGCCGCATGAGACCATTCATGGGACAGCTTGGCACAACACCGAGCATGAACTATCCCGATTCACACAATGCCGGAGACTTTGGAATGTTTCTCGTAGGTGCTCCTCACGATCTTTCCAAAACAATTGATGAACTCTCTACAAGAACTGACGGTCATCTGGATATCAACAGAGTGCGTGCCGGAGCCATTCTTATATGTCCTGTCAAGGTTCCCGGCGGTGGAGTGTACATGGGAGACATGCATGCAATGCAGGGAGATGGTGAAATCGCAGGACACACCTGTGATGTTTCCGGAACCGTAACTCTAAAGGTAAATGTACTCAAGGGGCTTAATATTGAAGGGCCGATTCTTCTTCCCGTAAAAGAAGATCTTCCGCATCTTGCCAAACCTTTATCTCCCGTAGAGCTTAAGGAAGCTGAAAATCTTGCAAGAACATATGGACTGAAGAGCATTGAACGCTCGGCTCCTGTATCATTCATAGGATCCGGCGCAAACCTAAACGATGCTATAGACAGTGCCATGGTAAGAGCGTCTGCCCTCCTCGAAATTCCTGTAGAGGAAGTTAAGAACCGCCTTACCATTACAGGCGGACTTGAAATAGGAAGAGCTCCCGGAACTGCAACGGCAACATTCCTTGTTCCTATTGATCTTCTCAAGAAAGTCGGTCTTTGGGAAATTGTACAGAAACAGTATGATTTATACTACACAGAACCCTACAGCGTATAATCTTTTGTTTATAAGAACTCTGAAACAGAAAACAAGAATGCAGAAATTCTGCATTCTTGTTTTTTGTTCATATAACATTTGTCAGGCTTTCGCAATTATATTCCTGATTACTTTTTCAAAATGCGCTTTATCATAAATGACCGGAACAGGATATGTTGGGTTAGCTTCTGCCTCAGCCCATGCACACATTTGAGGAATATCTTCTTCCTTTATAATATCAAATCCGGAAGGAATACCCATTCGCTCATTCATAGCATAAATTTCAGCAATAAATGCCTTTGCTTTTTCCTCATCAGTTCCTTCAGTCTTTACTTCTGTAAGTTCTGCAAGTTTTGCAAGCGGTTTATATACAGCCTTGCCATAATCTTCAAGCACAATAGGCAGAATAACGGCATTTGCAAGGCCATGAGGTGTATCGTAAAGGCCACCCAATGTATGTGCAATCGCATGAACGTTTCCGACACCTGTCCTTCCGAAACTCCATCCTGCCTTAAACGCTGCCTCCATCATTTTCTGTCTGGCTTCAAGATCTCCACCATTATTATACGCACGTTCAAGATATTTAAATATCAGTATCGTGGCTTCCTCTGCATATTTGCTGGATTTTTTAGGTTTATTCATGACTGAAATATAGCTCTCAACCGCATGAGTAAGTGCATCCATTCCTGTTGTAGACGTTGTCTTCTGCGGTAAATCTTTAACGAGCTCACAGTCAAGCACTGCATATTTCGGTATAATGACCGGGTCCATTATCGGGTACTTATGTCTTGTTTTGCTATCGGTAATAACAGCCGCCATAGTAGTCTCAGATCCGGTGCCCGATGTCGTTGGCACGGCGACAAACGGTGGTATCTTTCTCAAGACCTTAAGCAGTCCCGCCAAATCGCTTACATTCTTTCTCTTTTTTACAACAAGACAACCGGCTGCTTTTGCTGCATCAATCGGAGAACCTCCACCTATTGCCAACAATCCATCGCACTTTTCGTCAAGATACATTTCTTTGATTTCATTTACGATATCCGATGTTGGATTGGCTTTAACGCGGCTGTAGTGGCATGCATCAATCCCGTTTGCCTTAATGTTTTCAATTATAGCCGGAGCAATTGACTTTCCTACATGGCTTCCTGTCACCACCATAACTTTCCTGACACTTTGTTTTTTCAAAATTTCAGGAATTTGTGTGGCGCTTCCTCTTCCTTCAATGACTTCCGCTTCGCGCATGTTAATAAAATTACTTGCAAAGGCAAGTACAGCACCTTGAAGTCTGATCCACGGCTTGAACATAGTTTATACCTCCTCGTACTTTGAATATCTAGAATATAAAATTTCACGTAATAATACTTGCGTCTCATTTGCCTAACATTCTGAATCTGCAAATGCGAATTAATGTTAATTCAGTATAGCACAAAATTTCTAAACTTGAAAAGAGCCCTGAAATATTATTGACAGGTGCTTACGCAATGTGCGCAGTACCAGCAATCATAAGGTTGTGTACACTGCGTTCCCGTTGGTATGTCGGGTTCTGTTCGCATCTTTCCTATAGCATCAAGTCTTGATATGTTCTTTATTTCAATATCGGCATACTCCGCAGTACTCTCAGCAACATCCTCAATTTCCATTGGGTTTTCCTCATCTTCACCATGATATACGAGATAGTCTCTTTAAGATTATGCGATACCATTCTTTCCGTTCTCATCCAAAACTGTGAGCATTTCTCGGCTTCCCTTATCTCCGTTTCCGAATCTCTTTCCGGAATCAGTATATTCTCCGCCTTTTCTTATGTTGTTCATAATAATTTCCTTTCTGTTTCTTCATCTTACAGTTTCTCTAATTGATCTACACAACAACTCTATTTAACTTCTTAATTTTGCAGTAGCAATGTGCTTTTATTTTTAATTTATCACACGACAAGGTCCATAAATGGCACTTGTCCTATTTACTTTTATTTTTTTTGCATTAAAATACAAATAAATACGAATTATCATTAATATTTTAAAGCATTCCAAATACGAATTTCGGAGGATATATGGCCAAACTGTACGGAGAAAAACTCAAAACTCTTTTTCTTATGGATTACCTTTTAGAGCAATCAGATAAAGACCATCCTGTCACTGTAAAGGATATGATTGATTTTCTGCTTCTAGAACATGGTATTTCGGCAGCCAGGAAATCAATTTACAGAGATTTAAAAATTCTTGGACTTCGAAAAAAAAGTTGTGTCAACTCACCAGATACAGGTGTTGATGAATTTGAATATGGCGAAGATGAGTATCCCTCAGATACCGAAACATACGGGCTCGATATTGTTAAAAAGAAAGATAGATACTATATAGACAAAAGATATTTCACTCTTCAGGAAGTCAAGCTTCTAGTGGATATGGTAGAATCTTCAACTAATATCCCGACAGATATTGCCGACCAGCTTCTTGAAAAAATTCGTTCGCAGGTTTCCGTTCACAACAGAAAACAGCTCGAACGACATGTTGATGTACGAAATCGTGCAAAAAAGCTGAACGATCAGTTCCAGATTAATGCGGACAAAATTTTTGAAGCAATAAACACGAATAATGCACTTCAATTTAAATATTTCAAATATAATGCTGATCAGGAACGAGTACTACGTTACAACGGGAAAAAATACGAGGTTAGTCCTTTTTCTCTTGTATGGGTAGACCAGAACTACTATATGCTCGGATATAACCATGAAGCAGAGCAGATACGCACATACAGAGTCGATCGAATGACTGCGGTATCCGTAACAAATGTACCCAGGATTGGTAAAAGCATTTATGAAGAACTTACGGGCGGAAATCTTTCTGTTTTCGTAAACAAAGTTTTTCATATGTATCTTGGTGAAGAGAGAAATATCACCATGCATTTTTCAAATAGTCTTGCAGATACTGTAATAGACAGATTCGGAGACGAAATAATGATGCACAAAGTAGATGAAGACCATTTTTCAGTTACTGTTCCCATTATCTCAAGCCCTCAATTCTACAGTTGGCTTGCAGGTTTTGGTAACAGAGCAGAACTTGTCGCACCTTCGGATGAGCGTGAGAAAATGCGTAATCATCTCAAATCAGCACTGGATCTCTATTAAAAAGCATTTTATTTTTCAAACTTTTTAAGATAAGTACCATTTATGGCCCTTATCATGTTGTATGATAATATCAGAAATATCAACAAGGAGAAAAATTGTGAAGCTTATACATCTTTCAGACCTTCATTTGGGGAAACGTTTAAACAATTTCCCGCTGCTAGATGACCAGGAATATATACTTATTAAAATACTTTCTGTAATAAACAGTGAGAATCCAGATGCCGTAATCATTGCCGGCGATATTTATGATAATTCCGCTCCAAGTGCTCAGGCCGTTTCCCTTTTCGATTCCTTTTTAACAAAACTTGCTGCAAGTACAACTCATGTATTTATAATAAGTGGTAACCATGACTCCGCAGAACGCATTTCCTTCGGAAATCGACTTATGGATGCAAGCGGTGTTCATATAGCTCCCGTATATGACGGCAAAGTCTGCCCGTACGAACTTAAAGACGAATTCGGTGCAGTAAGATTTTATATGTTGCCGTTTATAAGGCCTTCAGATGTAAGACATGCTTTTCCCGATGTGGAAATATCGTCCTACACAGATGCTGTGAGCAAAGCGATAGAGGCCATGAATGTAGATACATCTCTTCGTAATGTTTTAATTGCACATCAGTTTGTAACAGGTGCATCAACCTGCGACTCTGAAGAGTACAGTGTCGGCGGACTAGATAATATTGATGCATCTGTATTTAATCCTTTTGACTATACTGCTCTAGGTCATATTCACTCGCCGCAAAACATCTCCAAGGATCCTTTGATACGTTACTGTGGCACTCCTTTGAAATACTCTATATCAGAAAAAGACCAGGATAAGAGTGTCACTGTGATTGAGCTCGAGGAAAAAGGCAGCATCTCGATACGTGAGATATCACTTACTCCGCGACTTGATCTTCGTGAAATAAGGGGAAGCTATGATGAAATAACAGCGAAGAGCTTTTATGAGGGTACAAACACTCAGGATTATCTGCGTATAATCCTCACAGACGAAGACGAAATACCATATGCGAGCAACAAGCTTAAAATAATTTACCCAAATATAATGAAACTTGAATATGATAATTCTCATTCGCGCACTTTAGATCAGCTTCCCAAGCTTGGCAGTGTGGAAAATAAATCGCCCGCTGACTTGTTTTCGGAATTTTTCAACAAGCAGCGTGGAACTGATATGTCTGATGAACAGACTGAACTTATCAACACACTGGTACAGAAAATCTGGGGAGGTGAGGGCGAATGAGGCCTGTAAAACTTACTATTACCGGCTTTGGTCCGTATCCCGGAACAACAATCATCGATTTTGATAAGCTCGGTGAAAAGGGACTTTATCTTGTAACGGGAGATACCGGTTCCGGAAAGACTACAATTTTTGATGCTATATGCTTTGCTCTTTACGGAGAACCGAGCGGTGGAACAAGAACCGATGCCATGCTTCGCTCGACATACTGCAGTGAAAGTGATCCCACCGAGGTTTCCCTTACTTTCTCCTATAATGGAAAAACCTATACCATAAAAAGAAATCCGAAGTATACAAAACTAAAATCCTCTGGTACCGGAACAACCGAACAAGCTGCAAAAGCAAGCCTTATTCTCCCCGATGGGAAAGAACTCAGTAAAATATCTGAAGTCAATGCTGAAATCAGGGAGATTATAGGTCTTGACCGCAAACAGTTTTCACAGATTGCAATGATTGCTCAAGGTGAGTTTATGAAAATACTCACCACAAATTTTGATGAACGGCTTTCAATACTCAGAGAAATTTTCAAGACCGAAAAATATCTTTCACTCCAGAAGGAACTCCACAGTCTAGAAGAAACAGCTAAAAGCGAATGTGAGGGTGCAAGGGCTTCAATCAGTCAGTATCTCAGTGGAATAAGCTGTGCAGATGACAATGTTCATATTCTCAAACTCGAAGAAATACGAAATGGTAAAATCAATACCGAAGACGCTCTTTCCATAATCCAGGAAATAATAGATGATGATTCCTCTCTTCTTGAAAAGCATCAGGCAAAGGTTAACGAATTTAACTTGCAGCTTGAAAGCATAAACAAAAAGATTGGCGAAGCAGATTTTTATAACAAAACGATTTCACAGCTCAATGAAATAAAGCTTGAAATTGAGAAAAACACACCTGTGCTTGAGAGTCTTTTCGAAAAGCTTGACGATGTGAAGACCGATCGGAAAAAGGCAGAAGATCTTGTATCTGAAATTGCAGGAATTGAAAAAGAACTCCCGGAATATGAATCTGCAGAGCAGAAACGGAAGGATATCGTTTCTCTTAAAAAAGCACTTGCCAACGCACAAAATCAGAATGATTCTCTCACTTCAAAATTTCAGAGTATTGAAGAAGAAATTGCATCACTAAATGGGATTGTTTCGCGTTGTAAAGATTCCAAGGTAAATCTTGAAGTCTGCAATAACAACATATCACTTGCTACTAACCATATTAACAGTTTAACATCTCTTAAAGCATCCCTCGGGCAATATAATGAGCTGTTGACGAAGCTAAGCTTTGCGCAGAGCGAGTATCTTAAGGCTTCGTCTGCTTTAGAAAACAAAAATTCAGAATTTGATTATCTTAACAAACGTTATCTCGATGAGCAGGCCGGCATTATGGCCTCCAAACTTACCGACAGTGACCCATGCCCTGTCTGCGGCTCAAAAAATCATCCACGTCTGGCATGTATCGCCACAGATGCACCAAGTGCTGCTGATGTCGAAAAAGCCAAGAAAGCGAAAGAGAAGGCAAGTCTTGATGCATCCAATGCCAGCAATAACGCGGCAAATCTTCGCGGAATGGCGGATTCAGCAAAGAAATCTGTAATACAGTCCGCTGAAGAACTTCTTCATATCAACGAGATTAATAACATTGCTGATGCCCTTGATAAAGATACTTCACTTCATAACGAAAAGCTTTTGATGCTTAAAAAAGAAAAGGCTTCTCTTGAAAAAGATGTGAGTCTTCTTACGGATGCCAATAATCTTCTTCCAAAAAAGGAAGAGGAGAGAAAGGGCACCGAAACCTCTCTTTCCAATGTAAAGGAGAGCATTACTACCATTAAGGCCCAACTCGGTTCTGCCGAAACGGAACTTGAAGTCATACTTAAAAAGCTTCGCTTTTCAAGCCGTAAAGATGCATCTGATAAAATTTCCATGCTAGAGAAGGAAAGAAATAATCTTATTTCGTCTGCAGACAAGACCGAAAAGGATTATAATAAAGCAAAGAACAATCTTGATGGATTAACTGCGTCCGCCGCTGAACTTGAAAAAAGCATTGCCAATGTGCCTGCTAAAAGTCTGGATGCTCTTACTGCGTTACGAAATGATTGCGCCAGCAAGCGCGAAGCGCTTCTTAATGAAATTTCTGCCATTCGTGCACGAATTGATAACAACTGCAAAATTTCAGAAAACGTTCATAATAAAGATGCCGGACTGGTTAATCTTGAGAAAAAACTTGTAATGCTCAAATCTCTTTCGGACACTGCGAATGGAAGCATCAGCGGTCAAGCAAGGCTGTCGCTTGAAACATATATTCTTGCAATGTATTTTGAGCGCATTATAGAAAGGGCAAATATACGCCTTATGGTAATGTCAGGTGCAAAATATGAGCTGCGTCGTTCTGAAAGTGCTCTTACTTTGAGCGCCAAAAGCGGTCTAGACCTTAATGTTTATGATCATACTAACGCAACTGTAAGAAGCGTAAAGTCTCTCTCCGGCGGAGAGTCATTTATGGCCGCATTATCCCTTGCTCTCGGGCTCGCAGATGAAATTTCCGAAAATTCCGGAGGAATAAAAATAGACACAATGTTTGTCGACGAAGGATTCGGATCTCTTGATTCAGAATCTCTTGAGCAAGCCATGAAAGCTCTCGGTGGCCTTGCCGAAGGCAATCGCCTTGTGGGTATCATCTCCCATGTAGAGTCACTTAAAAGCAGAATAGACAAACAGCTGGTAGTCAAAAAAGATGCAACCGGTGCAAGCACCGTAACAATTATCAACAATTAATTTATTTTACTGGAGTCAGCATGCCACTTATAACCAAATTACTTATTATACTTCTGATAGTTCTCATTATAGGAAGAATACTGAAAAAACACATTATAGTTCGAGTTGAGGAGATGCCATTTGGATTTGATTTACCTGAAAAGCCACCACAGATAAGCTTTGAAGATGAAGAAATAGAACTTGTTGAAATTTCCGCCGACCTCGACAGCGCAGATGGTAAAAAATACATCGAATGTATTGACTCACCAATCTGTCAGCTTGGCAAATCTTCTGAGGTTGATATTAATATGCAATGCGCCGAACTTATTGACGAAACCGAGCGTTGCTCTGCTTCCGGTGATGGTATCCATATCGTTTTTCTTGATAGAGATAACGAAACTTTTTTAGTTCCACTTAGTCTTATGACATGCATAATGGCAGGCAATAGGAAGCTGGCCAAAAAGCTCATATGTATAATTCGCAAATACCCTAATTACAGTGTGCTAATTGGCAACCTCGAAGATAAGCAGAACAAAAATTCTGTTTCCGCCGATTGTTAACAATTTCGTTTATTTTCCATTGATAATCTGATATATACTGTTTACAGTTAAAAAAACAGGAGGTCTCACATGTTTGATTCCCCAACATATTTCTGGCTGACAGTCATGGTAATTCTTCTAATTATTGAGGCTATTGTTCCGGGTCTTGTATCAATCTGGTTCGCCGCAGGCTCGCTTTTTGCTGTTATTGCCTCAGCTATTGGTGCTCCAGTATGGCTGCAGATTCTAATATTTATATCAATTTCACTTCTTTCTCTTATTCTCACAAGGCCGCTCGTAAAAAAATACATAAATTCCCGCACCGAACACACCAATGCTGATGCCGCCATAGGAAAAGAGTGCATCGTTACATCCCCTGTTGACAACATCGCAGGTACGGGTTCTGCAAAAGTTGACGGCAAAGAGTGGACAGCTCGAAGTACTGATGACAAAGTACTGTTTGAAAAGAACGAGCATGCCATTGTCAGCTCAATTGAAGGTGTAAAGCTGATGCTTGAAAAAGTATCCTACAAATAGAAAACGGAGGTTCAAAATATGATCGTTCCCTTAATTATTATCCTTATTATTGCAGTACTGCTCATCACGAACATACGTATTGTTCAGCAAGCGAAAGCTTATGTCGTTGAAAGGCTTGGCGCATATCGTACGACCTGGGGTGTCGGCGTCCATGTCCTTATACCGTTTATTGAAAGAATAGCTAAAGTGGTTTCTTTAAAAGAACAGGTCGCGGACTTCCCGCCTCAGCCGGTCATAACAAAAGATAACGTTACCATGCAGATTGATACCGTAGTTTATTTTCAGGTAACCGATCCCAAGCTATACACATACGGCATTGAGCACCCGATGATTGCCATTGAAAATCTCTCCGCGACAACCCTAAGAAATATAATAGGCGAGCTTGAGCTCGATGAATGTCTTACATCCCGTGACGTCATAAACACTAAAATGCGTGCTATTTTAGATGAGGCTACAGACCCATGGGGTATCAAGGTCAACAGAGTTGAACTTAAAAACATTCTGCCTCCGGAAGCAATTCAGCAAGCGATGGAAAAGCAGATGAAAGCAGAGCGTGAACGTCGTGAAGCTATTCTTAAGGCAGAAGGTGAAAAACAAGCTGCTATTCTCGAGGCGGAAGGCGAAAAAGAAGCCGCTATTCTCAGAGCAGATGCCAAAAAGCAGCAGCAGATACTTGAAGCTGAAGGTGAAGCCGCTGCAATACTTAAGATTCAGGAAGCTACTGCTCAAGGTATTAGACTTATAAACGAATCAAAGCCATCTGATGCGGTACTTAAAATTAAAGCAATGGAAGCCTTCTCAAATGCTGCAAACGGCAATGCCACTAAAATTATCATCCCAAGTGAGATTCAGAGCATTGCAGGTCTTGCCGAAGGTGTCATCCAAAGCATTAAGGAATAATATAATTCAGCTAAGGCCCGGTAATTTATTACCTGGGCCTTTTTATATATTTCAAAGACAGCTCATCCAAAAGCGCATTCGACAATATTGACAAAATATAAATCAACGTATATGCTATTGATAATGATTATCAATAAGATAATCATTGGTTTATTATTATATGTCTACATCAAAAAACACTTGAGGAGGATAAAAACATGGCTAATAAATATGCTGGAACACAGACAGAAAAAAATCTCGAGGCTGCTTTTGCGGGTGAGTCTCAGGCGAGAAACAAGTATACCTATTTCGCATCCAAAGCGAAAAAAGAGGGTTTTGAACAGATTTCCGCACTTTTCCTTAAAACTGCAGATAACGAAAAAGAACATGCCAAATTGTGGTTTAAAGAGCTTAACGGAATCGGAGATACTTCGGAAAATCTGGAGGCCGCAGCTGATGGCGAAAACTATGAGTGGACAGATATGTATGAAGGTTTTGCAAAGACTGCCGAAGAAGAAGGCTTTACAGATCTTGCCAAAAAATTCCGCCTTGTTGCAGCCATAGAAAAGCATCACGAAGAGAGATATCGTGCACTTCTTAAAAATATTCAGATGGCAGAAGTCTTTGAAAAGAGTGAAGTTAAGGTATGGGAATGTCGCAACTGCGGGCACATTGTTATCGGGGAAAAGGCACCTGAAGTATGCCCAACCTGTGCTCATCCGCAGGCCTATTTTGAAATTAACGCAGAAAATTACTGATTTTTTATAAACAAGGAAGCACTCACAGGTTTTTCATGTCTGCAAGTGCTTCCTATTATTTATAAAATTTGATGTTCCATCTCTAATCTGTACTTATTTTCGCCATGATTGACACTTTTTACAATTTGCAATATACTCGCATGCAGAAATATTTTTAACAACTTGATTTATAGAGGTAGATATGGAAATTGTAGATTTGAAAGAAAGTTTTCTCGAAGATAACGACAAAGACGCAGAACTTTTAAGACAATCCCTTAAAGAAAAAGGTACTTGCCTTTTAAATCTTATGTCATCTCCGGGTAGCGGTAAAACAACTACCCTCCTCGCTTTAAATCGTGCCTTTGCAGGCAGACTCAAATGGGGTGTCATGGAGGCTGATATTGACAGTGATGTTGATGCAAAAACTATGGCTGATGCAGGGGTTCCATCTATACAACTCCACACAGGTGGAATGTGCCATCTGGATGCAGATATGACACGACAGGGTATAAATGCTCTTGGGCATGAAGGGCTCGAACTTATCGTACTTGAAAACATAGGCAATCTTGTATGTCCTGCAGAATTCGATACAGGTGCTGCAATCAACATGACAATACTTTCTGTTCCCGAAGGCGATGACAAACCCGCAAAGTATCCTTTAATGTATCAGACATGCAATATGCTTGTTGTTAACAAAATCGATACTCTTCCAGTATTTGATTTTAACAAGCAGTTTATGGAAGACTGCGCGCGCAAGCTCAACCCTGATATTGAAATATATTATATTTCAGCAAAGACGGGTGAAGGTGTTGATGAACTGGCAGATGCTATCGTAAAAAAAGTAAAGGACTGGACGAAGTGATGGGAAATGTACGTGTAATAGAAATCGGGGAATCAATATTTGCTGAAAATAATAAGGCTGCAAATGATATCCGTATGAAAATGAGTGCCCAGGGAACTTTGTTTTTAAACTTCATGTCATCTCCCGGCAGCGGCAAAACAACAACATTATGCACGCTTATAAATATGCTCAAAAATGATCTCAATATTGCCGAAATGGATGTTGATATAGAATCAAGTCTTGATGCTCAGCGTGTTGCAGATATGACCGGTGTAAGGTCCTTGCAGATCCACAATTGCGGTTTATGTCATATAGATGCCGATATGACTTCACGAGCTCTGAAAGAGTTTGATACAGATGGTCTTGATCTCCTTATTCTTGAAAACATAGGCAATCTTGTATGTCCTGCAGAGTTTGACACAGGCGCGCACAAAAATATTACGATTCTTTCTATTCCCGAGGGTGACGATAAACCTTTAAAATATCCTTTAATGTATCAGAACAGTGATATCGTGCTGATAAATAAAATCGATACCATCGATTATTTTGATTTTGATATGGACAAAGCCAGAACGCGGATTTTAAAGCTCAATCCCCTTGCTAAGATTTTCCCGATAAGTGCAAAAACAGGTGAGGGATTTCCTGAATTCTGTAATTGGATTTATGACGAAATTAAAGCAATTCGAAGCTGATTTTTCACGTATAACTGCTGCCATACCTTTTTAGGTTGGCAGCAGTTATAATTCTTCCGCAAGCGATAGGGCATGGAAAATCATTATATACAACGAATTAAGCAAACAATTGTCATCTCTCCGGTGCTTGACTTTAAAACAAACTGCTAGTATAATCCACATCAATGCAACGAGGGGAACGAGCGTACAGTTTTCTGCGCAGAGAGCCGGCGGTTGGTGTAAGCCGGTAAGAAATAAGTATTGCAGCCATCCCTGAGCAGTGTCCGGAAAGAGTTAGTATCGAGTATGCGACACCGGGTCCGCCCGAAACAGCGGAGAGGTCTGGTTGGACCTGTGAGGTCTTTACCGTGAGGTGAAGATGAAATAAGGTGGTACCACGGGTATATCTCCCGTCCTTATGCACGAAGCATTTGGGCGGTTTTTTGTTTTCTCCGTCCGATGCAAACCGAAATAAATTATCGGAAGGGAGAATTTTTTATGAAAACAATTAAAAAATCCGATCGTCTCGGAAATGTACATTATGAATTGCGTGGCCCTTTAGCTGAAGAGGCTTACCGCATGGAGCAAAATGGAGAAACGATTCTCAAACTTAATATCGGCAACCCCTACAGCTTTGGCTTTACAGCTCCTGACGCTCAGTTAAACAAACTCGGAGAAAATGCGAGAAACTCGCAGGGTTACTCAGAATCCCACGGAATTGATTCGGCAATTGAGGCCATTCTTCGTTATGCCGAACAAAAGGGAATTCCAAATGTCACAGCAACAGATATTTATACGGGCAATGGTGCAAGTGAACTTATACAAATTTCTCTTGATGCTCTGCTCAATCCGGGTGATGAAATACTCATACCCACGCCTGATTATCCACTTTGGACAGCTGCAGCAACATTTTCCGGTGGAAAAGTAGTTCATTACCTATGCGATGAGCAATCTTCCTGGTATCCCGATTTGGATGACATTGAAAGCAAAATCACATATAAAACCAAAGCTATTGTTATAATTAACCCAAATAATCCAACAGGTGCAATATATCCACGTGAAATACTTGAAAAAATAGTCGACATTGCAAGACGCCATGATCTTATAATTTTCTCTGATGAAATCTACGATCGTCTTGTTTTGGACGGGGAAAAAGCCACATCAATTGCCTCCCTCGCACCTGATGTATTCTGTATTACCATGAATGGGCTTTCTAAATCTCACATGTTATGTGGATACAGAATCGGCTGGATGGTTCTCAGTGGCAATAAAGAAGGTGCCTCTGACTATATTGACGGTATAAATATGCTTACCAACATGCGTCTTTGTTCAAACGTTCCCGGGCAGCAGATTATTGCTTCAGCCCTTTCCGGCAAGCAGAGAGCCGAAGAATATTTTCTTCCAGGTGGCCGTATATATGAGCAGAATAGAATTGTATGTGATAAGATTTCCGATATTCCAGGTCTTTCTGTGGTAAATCCGAAAGCTGCTTTCTATGCTTTTCCAAAGCTTGATATTAAACGCTTCAATATTACAGATGATAGCTTATTTGCAATGGATTTTCTCAAGCAGAAGAAAGTTCTTATAATTCCGGGCAGCGGGTTTAACTGGCAGATGCCTGATCATTTCAGAATTGTATGTCTACCAGACGCTTCCGTTATGGCGGATGCTATGGACAGATTAGGTGATTTTTTGGAAGATTATCATCAATAAGCCAACTTAAATTTTTTTCTGTACAAAAAACAAAAATGCACGAGGAAATTCGTGCATTTTTGTTTTATTGTTTTTATGAAGCTTCTTTCCACATCAAGTATCTTTTCTTTTGGTCTGTTTTAAATCTGATTTTCCGCCACAACCTGTGCATGTATGTGAACATCCTTGGCATGAACCATCACAACAAGAACACTTTCCTTTGCTTTTTATTGTTTTATATATACCGAATATGAAAACCGCCCCAATAATCACACAAAGTATTACACTTACAGTATTCATAGCTACCTCACACAATTACCGCGACTATAAGTGATACCAGCCACGCAATCGCACACTGAAATACAACATTTCCTGCTGCCCATTTCGCTCCAAGTTCTCTTTTTATAGAGGCAATTGCAGCTGCACATGGAGAATAAAGCAAACAAAATGCAAGAAGTGATGCAGCTGCCGATGGTGTAAGCAATGACAGCATTGCATTTGTAGATCCAAACACTACATTAAGTGACGATACAACACTTTCTTTTGCAAGTATGCCGGCAACAAGCGATGTTACAACTCTCCAGTCTGCAAATCCCTGAAGTTTGAAAATTGGTGCTATAAATCCTGCTATGGCAGCGAGTATGCTCTCACTTGCATCCGATACCATATTGAAGCTGAAGTCAAACGACTGTAAAAACCATATTACTATTGTTGCAGACAAAATAACTGTAAATGCTCTTTCTATGAAGTCCTTTGCCTTATCCCACAGAAGCATAAGCACATTTTTTGCCCCCGGCATACGATAGTTTGGAAGCTCCATCACAAACGGAACAGCCTCACCCTTAAATACAAATGCTTTTGAAATAAGAGCAACAACAATTCCAACTACAATGCCCAGAATATATAGCCCCACCATAATTAATCCTGAATATTTTGGGAAGAATACACTTGTGAAAAATCCGTAAATCGGAAGTTTTGCACTGCAGCTCATAAAAGGTGTAAGCAATATTGTCATTTTTCTATCTCGTGCAGACGGGAGTGTCCGTGTCGCCATTACTCCAGGTACTGTACAGCCAAAGCCTATAAGCATCGGCACAATACTTCTCCCTGACAGTCCTATTTTTCTAAGTAGCTTATCCATAACGAACGCAACTCTTGCCATATATCCCGTATCTTCGAGTATTGACAGGAAGAAGAATAGAGTCACAATAACAGGAACAAAGCTTAATACAGAGCCCACTCCGTTGAATATTCCATCTATTATAAGCGAGTGAATAGCATCGTTAACATTGGCATTACTTAATAATCTATCAACTATTTCCGTAAGTGAGTCAATCCATCCGGCCAAAACATCCTGCAAAAAGGCGCCTATCACATTGAACGTAAGATAGAACACTGCAGCCATTATAAGTATAAAAGATGGAATTGCCGTAAATTTACCAGTGAGAATTTTATCAATCTTTTCCGAACGCTTGTGCTCTTTTGACTCAGAAGGTTTTACTACGGTTTTTTTGCACAATTCCTGAATAAATGCAAATCTCATATCTGCAATTGCTGCAGCCCTATCAAGACCGGATTCTTCTTCCATCGTCAGGATTATATGCTCAAGGGTCTCCTTCTCATTCTGACTAAGATCCAGAGCATTTATTACGATTTCGTCTCCTTCTATGACTTTTGTCGCCGCAAATCTCAAAGGTATTTCAGCTCTTTCTGCGTGGTCTTCGACAAGTTGCATTATTGCATGTATGCATCTGTGAAGAGCTCCATTTCTGTACTCAGCAGAGCAGAAATCCTGACGTGCCGGCTTTTCCTGATATTTTGCAACATGAACAACGTGTTTTGAAAGTTCCGCAACACCCTCGTTTTTCAATGCCGAAATAGGAACAACCGGTATGCCGAGTATTTTCTCCATTGCATTTATGTCTATCGATCCACCATTGCCTTTAACTTCATCCATCATATTAAGTGCAAGCACCATAGGAATATCTAAACTCATAAGTTGGAGAGTAAGGTAAAGATTTCTCTCGATTGCTGTCGCGTCAACTATATTTATTATGCCTTTCGGCTTTTCATCAAGAATAAACTGTCTTGATACAACCTCTTCTGCCGTATATGGTGACAAAGAATATATACCAGGAAGATCTGTTACAAGAGTATTTGGTTCCTTCAGCATAGGTCCGGATTTCTTATCTACCGTAACTCCGGGAAAATTTCCGACATGCTGATTTGCTCCTGTAAGCTGATTGAAAAGTGTTGTTTTTCCGCAGTTCTGATTCCCGGCCAACGCAAAAGTAATTATTTCGTTGTCTTTAAGTGGGTGCTCATCCTGCTTTTCATGATATCGTCCTTCTTCTCCAAGACCCGGATGTTCTGTAATAGTTGTTTTTACTCCCATCGCAGATTTCCTTATCTCGTCATCGGAAAGCATTTCAATTTCAATCTCAGCTGCGTCAGCAAGTCTGAGTGTAAGTTCATATCCATGGATGCGCACTTCGATCGGGTCTCCCATAGGTGCATATTTCATCAGTGTAAGCTCAGCCCCGGGAATAACACCCATATCAAGGAAATGCTGTCTTAGGGCGCCCTGTCCGCCTACTGTTATTATTTTTGCTGTTCTTCCAATTTGAAGTTCGCTGAGTTTCATATAAAATCCTCTATTCTTAACACTAGTTAGCCTTTGCTAACTGGTGTTAGTCTAAGCTAACTCAATGCTTTTGTCAAGATAATTCAGCTATAAATTAGTAAAAAATATTGTGCAGTCATTTTGACTGCACAATATTTTTTATTTAGTTGAGAATATCCTTAAATGCCTTTGCTGATTTGAAAGAAACATCAGCGGAAGCTTTAACCTGTATTTTTTCCTTTGTTCTGGGATTAAATCCTACGCGAGCTGCTCTTACCTTCTTGTCGAAAATACCGAAACCGGCTATTTTAACTTTATCTCCGTTATTAACAGCATCAATAATGTTGTCAAATACAGCGTCTACAACTTTCTCTGCCTTAACCTGAGTGATTCCCGCATCAGCAGCAACCTTTTTTATGAGTTCTACTTTTGTCATTTGTAAGTATCTCCTTAATTTTTTTTGCTTTGGGATTATAGCACATATTTTATCACATAAAAATACCTTTTTATGTTTTTTATGTTAATTTAACATATTTTTTTGTATTAAATTGAAAAACATTGTGTAAATACTCTGTTCCAGGTCTTTTAACTTGTCTCTGAGTCTCTATTCTCCGGACTATTATCCCCACAACACTGTTGCAATAGTAAAGAATATCAATTTGTGATATACTTAACTCAAGAAAAATTTATGGAGTGAATCAATGGCAAAACAAATAACATGTAAAAGATGCGGTGCAAGCTATTCCTCGTCACGAAGCCGGTGCCCAAGCTGCGGACTTAAAAGCCCCGTACGTCCGAGTAGCAAAGCTGCTGATAATGCAGTATACACCGAACGTCCCAAAACTCCGGTTTGGCAGCTTATTTTTGGATTTCTCCTTGTCGGCCTTGTTGTTTTCTCTGTATTACTAACGGCTGTTTCCGGAGCTGGAGGCAGTTCTTCTTCATCAATTTTAAAGAAAAATTCCAAATCTGATACTGATGTACAGGTTGTCAATTCTGCTCCTACCGCAGAAGTTCCGCCAACTCCTGAACCGACGCCTACACCCCGAGTTGAGGACATAAGAATATATAATTACGCAAAAGATATAACAGATGAAAAAAGTTGGCCTTTACTCAGCCTTTCAAGAGACGGAGAGACTGCGGAACAAAAAGGTTATAGGATGAACATAACTGCAAGGATTCTTCCTGCAGAAATTGAGAACCCGATTGTAACATGGACTATATCTGATCCAGATATTCTACATATCGAACCCATGGAAGATAATGTCAACGGCATCATCGCTTGGCAGACAGGCACATGTGTAGGTGGCGTAACCCTCAGCGCCGAATGTAACGGTTTTACACAAACTGTCAAAATATATTGTGTCGAATAACTATTAAAATTTAAATCTTATCACATATGTCCTTTTCTTTAACGATATAAACATCCATTAAATTTTTTAATCTGCGAGGTTTTTATGTCTGATGCCAAATTAACCGGAAATTTCACAGTTATTGACACTGAAACAACCGGATTAAGTCCCAGAACATGTGAAATAATAGAAGTCGGTGCCGTTCGCTTCAGAGATTTTGAACCAGTTGCCGAGTATGGTACCTTAGTACGACCTCATTCATATATCCCTTCTAATATTTCCTCTTTGACCGGAATAACAAACCAGATGGTCAAAGATTGTCCGTATTTTGAAGACATTGCCGATGATTTCATGTCTTTTATAGGTAATGATGACGTAGTTGGTCACAATCTCACATTTGATCTTAATTTCCTCTCAAGCGGGGGTATGCCGATTTTCACATCTGGTAATGAATTTATTGATACGCTCAAATTATCTCGACGTTTGCTACAAAAAGGTGTCGACATCGAAAATCATCGTCTTTCAACAGTTTGTGATTTTTTTGGAATTGATTTGACAAATGCTCACAGGGCAGTTGATGATGCCATGGCAGCCGGTATTCTCTTTAAGAAACTTATAAACTATGAAAAACGCTACTGTTAAATTCTTTGCTTCGCCGTCAGTTTATTTTTAATAATGGAGGTCAGGACGCAGTGGCCTTTCGGCCATGCTCTTAAAGAAAATAGATGAAGATTGTGATAGCAGGTGTTGGAAAGATAGGCTACAATCTCGCTGAACAGCTATATAAAAACAATAATGTCACAGTTATTGATAAAGATGCCAAAATTATTGATAACATTATTAATATTTTTGATGTTATCGGTTTTTGTGGTAGCGCTTCGGACTATAAAATTCAAGTCGAGGCCGGCGTTGGCAGTGCAGACCTTCTTATAGCCTCAACCGACAGTGATGAAACCAATATTCTTGCTTGTCTTATAGGCAAAAAACTAGGAGTTGCACATACAATTGCCAGGATTAGAGACCCCCAGAACGAGGATATGCTGCATTTCATGTACAAGGAGCTTGGCCTTTCTATGGCTATTAACCCGGAAAAAGCAGCCGCAAGGGAAATATCCAGAGTTCTTCGTTTTCCAGATGCCGTAAAAGTTGAAACTTTTTGCGGGGGAAAACTCGAACTTGTGCAGTATAAAATCCCTGAAGGTTCTATTCTCGATGGTGTAAAACTGTGCAATATCTACTCAATCACACATACCAGAATACTGATATGTGCTGTAACTAACAGTATTGAAACCATAATACCTTCAGGAAATCATATTCTTAAGGCAGGAGACACCATATTTCTCTCCGCAACACCTTACAACCTTTCAAAATTCTTCATTCAGCTCGGAACATTCAGAAAAAAAGCTTCTTCTGTTATTCTTGTCGGTGCAAGCAAAATATGTCATTATCTTGCGCAGGAAATAGTAAGCATGGGGATGTCTGTAAAAATTATCGATGCTGACGAAGAAAAATGCATTGAAATATGTGAAAAGATACCTGGAATCACAGCCATTGTAGGTGATGGAAATGACATGGATTTGCTCATTGAAGAAGGGATTGGAATTACTGATGCCTTTGTTGCCGTAACGGACAGTGATGAGGCAAATATACTTATGAGTCTTTCTGTGGCAGATATGTTCAAGCATTGTAAAGTTGTTGCTAAGCTCAAGCGAAAAGAAACCATAAGCTTTGTTACTCGCACTGAACTTATCGACAGCATTATTTCTGCCGGAACGGTTACCTCCGAGATCATACTCCAATATGTACGTGCAATGCAGAATGCATCATCCGGAAATATTCGCTCCCTTCATCATCTGGCCGATGGTAAAATCGAGGCTCTCGAATTCAATGTGCCAGAGGATGCCAATTCTGTCGGCAAGAAACTCAGCGAATTGAATTTCAAAGCCGGAATTCTTCTTGCGGGTATTGCTCGAAAGAATGGCCAAATATTAATTCCGTCCGGCGATGATGCTATTATGGCAAATGACAGAATCATTGTCGTTACCACTCTTTCCGATATTAACGACATTCGGGACATTTTCAATTAGTGGTGATTGGCATGAACTATCTACTGATATTATCTATTATAGGGAAACTTCTTTTTAGTGAAGGTATACTTTTAACAGTTCCTCTCGCAGTTGCATTATTATCATATGAATCCCCCATTCCATTTCTGATTCCTTTCCTTGTTCTTGTAACAATCGGTTTGCTTCTTATGCGTATAAAGCCTAAGAGCAACGTACTCTATGCCAAAGATGGATTTGTAATTGTAGCATCCGCATGGTTTCTCATGTCCTTGTTCGGTGCTATACCGTTTATATTATCAGGAGACATCCCCAGATTTGTTGATGCCCTTTTTGAAACAATTTCCGGATTCACAACTACAGGCTCCACGATTTTGACCGATGTTGAATCTTTAAGCAGAGGTGGCCTTTTCTGGAGAAGCTTTACGCACTGGATAGGAGGCATGGGCGTACTGGTTTTTGTAATGGCGGTTTTGCCAATGAACGATGGGCACGGAATGCACATCCTTCGTGCAGAAATGCCGGGACCTACAGTCGGAAAACTTGTAAGCCGCATTGGCGATACAGCAAAAATACTTTATTTGATATATTTTGTGATGACACTAGTTCTTATAGTACTGCTTATGTTCGGTGGAATGTCACTGTTTGATGCATGCATTCACGCTCTTGGCACTGCCGGTACCGGTGGATTCAGCAGCCGTGCGCTCAGCATTGGTGCATATGATAGTGCATATGTAGATATAGTCACAAGCATTTTTATGCTTCTTTTTGGTGTTAATTTCAATCTATATTATCTAATCCTATTAAAAAGAGTTAAAGAAGCATTTCATTCTGAAGAAATGCTTACATATTTTGCAATCGTTGCAGCATCAACATTAGCCATAGCATTTAATATCCGAAACATATATGGTTCATCATTAACATGTCTGCGTCATGCTTTTTTTCAAGTTTCATCCATAATAACTACTACTGGATATTCAACCGTAGACTTTAACACATGGCCCGTATTTTCAAAATGCATACTTGTTGTGCTGATGTTTATAGGTGGCTGTGCGGGTTCTACGGCCGGAGGCCTTAAAGTCATTCGTATATGTGTTCTTCTTAAAACCTCTATTTCTGATTTTAAGAAAATACTGTATCCTAAAACAGTATCTATTGTAAGAATAGATGGCAAAGTGCTTTCAGAAAGCTTCATCAGGCAAGTTCATACATATTTCTTTGTTTATTCATTAATTTTTACACTTTCTGTAATTTTTCTTTCTATCGAAGGGTTTGACATTGTTACTACATTTACTGCCGTCGCTTCAGGTTTTAACAATATAGGTCCCGGCTTGGAACTTGTAGGACCTATGGGAAGTTTTGCGGACTTTTCAGATATAGGTAAATTGCTCATCTCATTCGACATGCTTGCCGGTAGGCTTGAAATCTATCCATTATTCATTTTCTTTTCAAAGGATATATGGAAAAATATTCTTGTTCGGAAGCGCACTGAGATAAGCATGTAATATATATCATCTTTTTGCGTATAACTTATTGCTAACGCAATTTCCTCTGCACGTCTTATTGAAACAATTTATATCATGGGGGCATAGTATCAATGATTGACAATAAACACAGCATTCCCGATGAGGTTCTTGATAGTGTAAGCGGTGGTTCAAAACCTGAACATAAAGCTAAATGCCCAAAATGCGGCAAATATACATTCGTTGTAAAGTACAAAAGATTTGAGTGTAGTTCCTGCGGATTTGTTAGACCGATGCAATAATTACATAAAG
>R06__coassemble_38_pt1 | contig 55387 bp, 49 predicted proteins | sample R06__metabat2_high_PE_044 | metagenome-assembled genome bin R06
CCTTCCGAACTGTCAAAATTTATATGATCGATTTTTACGCAACTGAGCCCAAGATTGTTAGGACGAAATGGAGAACGCGTTGCCCATACTCCCATACGTATATTACCGCCAAGTCTCGGAGGGCGAACTGTAGGAGAAAAGTCTTTACGTTGATTTTCAGAAAACTGCCATATAAGCCATATATGTGAAAAAGAATCAAGCCCACGAAGAGCATCGGCACTGCGAAATTCGTGTTCAAAAATTATTTTCCCATATAAGGATTCCACAAGACCGCTCTGACGCGGAATTCCGAATTTGGAATCAAAATCGGTATAAATTTTTGCAATCGGATTAATAACCATGAGTCAATTATATAAAAATTAAACCCGCCTTACAAGGCGGGTTTTAAATTTAGATAAATATTAAAGCTGTGAGCTGATTTTAACACCGGGGCCCATGGTAGAAGCAGTAACACAAGATTTGATGTACTGACCTTTTGCACTTGCCGGCTTAGCCTTAATAATAGCACCGAGGAGAGCTGTGAAGTTCTCTGTGAGCTTTTCGGGACCGAAGCTGACTTTGCCGATGGGGCAGTGGATGATGTTGTTTTTGTCAAGACGATACTCAATCTTACCGGCTTTTGCTTCTGCAACTGCCTGTGCAAGGTTAGGAGTAACTGTTCCTGCTTTAGGTGAAGGCATAAGACCCTTAGGTCCAAGAATCTTACCAAGACGACCTACAGTACCCATCATATCGGGAGATGCAATAACTGTGTCGAATTCAAACCAGTTTTCACGCTGAATCTTCTCAACGAGATCCTGACCACCTGCATAATCTGCACCTGCAGCGAGAATTTCGTCAACTTTTTCAGGCTTGCAGAAAACAAGAACACGGGATGTTTTGCCGGTGCCGTTGGGGAGAACGATAGCACCACGAACCTGCTGGTCTGCGTGACGACCGTCAACACCAAGTCTAACATGGAGCTCAACTGTTTCGTCGAACTTCATTCTCGATGCATCGCAAACAACCTTGAAACCTTCCTGAGGATCATAGACCTTTGAACGGTCAACGAGCTTTGCGCTCTCTTTATAATTTTTACTTCTAAACATCTTGATAATCCTCCTTATTCGCCGACTATAACACCCATTGAGCGGCAGGTACCAGCTATCATGCTCATAGCAGAGTCGATATCTGTGCAGTTGAGGTCGGGCATTTTCTGTTCAGCAATTTTGCGTACATCTTCTTTGGAAATTGTAGCAACTTTGTTCGCCTGAGGAACGCCGGAAGCCTTATCAATACCGCAAGCCTTCTTTATAAGAAGAGCTGCAGGAGGAGTCTTTGTAACAAATGTGAAGCTACGGTCGGAATAAACTGTAATAACAACAGGAATCATGAGACCGATATCACCTTTTGTACGCTCATTAAAATCTTTTGTAAACTGGCCAATGTTAACACCATACTGACCAAGAGCAGGACCTACAGGGGGAGCCGGAGTTGCCTTGCCTGCGGGAACCTGAAATCTAACGTATCCAACAACTTTCTGTGCCAATTTAAAGCACCTCTTTCTTTTAATTAATAATTAATCGTCATCGACGGGCTCAACCTGGTCGAGCTCCAATTCAATAGGAGTCTCTCTGCCAAACATAGAAACGACAACATTTACGGAATTTGATTCGATATCGATATCTTCAACTTTTCCAATGAATCCGGTAAGCGGACCTTCGTTGACTCTGATTGTATCACCAACAGAATATCCTACGTTGACTTCCTTGTGTTCAACACCCAGGGCATAAATTTCCTGCTCAGTCAGAGGAATAGCTTTGCCATCTGCTCCGACGAAGCCGGTAACACCGCGAACATTATGGACAAGATGCCAGGTTTCATCAGAAAGTAGCATTTTGATAAGGACATATCCCGGGAAAATTTTACGTTCAACTGTTTTTTCACCTGAATCGGTATATTCAGTGACGGTTTCCATCGGAATCTTGACTTCCTGTATCAAGTCCGTCATTTTGCGGTTTTCTGCAGCTTTCATTACTGCAGCGGAAACGGCGTTTTCATATCCTGAATAGGTATGAACAACGTACCATCTTATTTGTTCTGCCATTTAAATTAACCCGCCAAAGACAGGAGCGCTTTAACAAGCAACTGTGCGAGCTCATCAAATCCCCATATAACTACTGCGGATAATACCATCATGCCGAGAGAAATAAGAGTATTATTTGCAAGCTGTTTTCTTGTAGGCCATATAACCTTTTTCAGCTCACTCTTCATTTCACGGAACCATTTGCCGATTCTCTTAAAGAAACCGGGTTTGGAATCGTCTTTCTTGACGACAGTGACAGCTTTTGCCGGGGCAGAATTTGTATTGTTTGCCATTTTCACTTATCCTTTCAAGAATTACTTAGTCTCGACGTGATTAGTATGCTTTCTGCAGAAGGGACAATACTTTTTAAGAGCAATACGATCAGAAGTATTTTTCTTGTTCTTCATCGTGTTGTAGTTCCTCTGCTTGCATTCTTCGCATCTCAAAGTTATTTTAATGCGTGCACCTGCAGCCATAACGGCACCTCCTTATTAATTTTGCTTGAGGCAACAAAAAAACCGCGCAGAGCGCGGCACAGCATAACGAATGCGCGGTATCAGCGCGCTTAGAAATGCGGCCGCCTCAAGGCTTGCCTCCCTGTGGTAAAACAAAGCCACACACAGGTGGAAATAATATACATGAAATCAGCAGGAAAGTCAACGAAAAAATGATGAAATTTAATAAAAAATATGATTTTACGACATCAGATTATAATTGATTGCTATTATAAAAAGTCTGAAACGAAATAGAGACAAGTCATAAGATCACAATATAAAAAATTTTTGACCAGAAGGAAGGATTATATCGGAAACAACAGAACTCATATGTCTTAAGATTTAAATTAATTAAATATGGTAGAAAATTGCATATAAAGTGATATAATCAAAAATCATGAATTATAAAGACGCTTTAAATTACATATCCGGAACCGAAAGGTTCGGATCAAAACTAGGACTTGAAAGAATCCGAGAACTTTTAGGTATTCTTGGCAATCCGGAAAAAAACATGAAGTATGTACATATTGCCGGGACAAACGGAAAGGGAAGCTGCTCAGCGATGATGGCATCTGTACTCAAAGCCGCAGGATTTAAAACAGGGCTTTATACTTCCCCATACATTCACTGTTTCAATGAAAGAATGCAGATTAATGGTCGTCAAATAGAAGATGACGTACTTGCAGAAATTGTAGAAAAAGTCAGTAAAGCGGTTGATAAAATGGAGGACCATCCCACTGAATTTGAGATAATGACAGCAGTTGCTCTTCTATGGTATGCACAGGAAAATTGTGACATAGTTGTTCTTGAAGTTGGAATGGGTGGCCGTTTTGACGCAACCAATGTAATTGAAAAACCGGAAGTGGCCATAATAATGAATATAGGTCTCGACCATATTCAGATACTTGGGGACAGCATCGAAAAAATAGCCTACGAAAAAGCCGGAATAATCAAACAAGGATGCAATGTTGTACTGTATCAGCAGAAAGAGGAGACAGAAAATGTTATCCGAGAAGTTTGCGTGGAAAAGGATGCAAAACTTACAGTAACAGACTTAGGACAGATAGAATTGGAATTTGATAGCCTTGAAGGTCAGAGTTTCAGATACAAAGGAAACAGCTATGCAATTCCGCTTCTCGGAGCACACCAGATAAAGAATGCAACCGTTGTAATAGAGGCGGTAGAAGTACTAAGACAAAGAGGATTTGAAATAGAACAAAAAGCACTTGAATATGGTCTTTACAGTGTATACTGGCCTGCAAGGTTTGAAGTATGTGCAGATCATCCGTACTTTGTAGTTGACGGGGGTCATAATCCGCAGTGTGCTACAACAATTGTAGATAATCTTGCAAACTATTTTCCAAATAAAAAACATGTTATGCTTGTGGGTGTTCTTGCAGATAAAGATTATGCAACACTTTTCAAGATACTGAATCTTTCGGCTGACGAGTATGTTTGTGTAACACCATCCAGTGGCAGGGCATTAAGTGCAGAGAAATTGGGAGAGTTCCTCAAAACATTTGGTAAGCCAGTGACAGTGTGTGAGTCTATAGAAGATGGTGTATTCACTGCGATAGAAAAAGCAGGGAAAAAGGGAATGGTATGTGCTGCAGGATCACTGTATATGGCGGGCACAATACGCGAATGTCTGGGATTATACTGAGGAAAAACTATGAGAGTAATGGCAATAGATTACGGAGATGCCAGAATCGGACTTGCGGTATCTGATTTAACGGGAATAATGTGTGGTGATGCCTGGACTATGGAAGAATGGAATATGGAACGGGCATCAAAAAGAATTACGGAAGAAGCAAAAAGTAGAGATGTAGGTACAATTGTACTAGGACTTCCGAAGAATATGGACGGAACAGAGGGCCCACGAGCGGAGAAAAGCAGGAAGTTCAAGGAATTGCTTGAAAATGATAGTGACTTGCCTGTTGTGTTGTGGGACGAAAGACGGACCAGTATTGAAGCGCATCAGATACTGCATGCAGTCGGGAAAAAAGAAAAAAAGCACCGTCAGACAGTGGATGCAGTTGCCGCATCTCTTATTCTTGAGGGATATCTAGGTAGCAGATAACAAAGTTTGCGTTTTCGATAATTATTTCATGGATGTCTTGTTGGAGTTGGACTAGACTTTGGCAATTTCATTTGTGATTGACCCCAAAAATTAAATGATTAAATCGCCGAATCGGGAAATTTAAATCCGATTCGGCGATTTAATCATTTTGCAGAAGATAATAACGATTATAGAATTTCGCCTTCTGACGAAATGGTCACAATGTTGACAGAAAGTTTCTTGCCACTTTTTATTATGGCATTAAATACCGCACGCTCCAAACCTCCGCAGCAAGGGACTTCCATCCTAACGACAGTTATACTGCGTACGTCATTTGACTTGAAAATTTCAGCAAGTTTCTCAGAATAATCAACAGCATCGAGCTTCGGACATCCGATTAAAACGGTTCTGTTTTTAATGAAGTCTTTGTGGAAGTTTCCGTATGCATATGCGGCACAGTCAGCAGATATTAAAAGATCACGACTGAAACAGGGATCATAAATAGGAAGAAGCTTTATTTGAACAGGCCAATGACTGAGCCTGCTGTCACCATAAACAGCTTTTTCATCATATGCAGGAGCTTCTCGTTCTTCAAAGCTAATGGCGTCTGCAGGGCATGCGGGGAGACAGTCTCCGAGACCATCGCAATAATTTTCACGAACAAGTTTTGCTTTACCATTGACAATATCGATAGCACCTTCATGACAGGCATTAGCACAAAGACCACACCCGGTGCATTTGCTTTCGTCGATGCGAATAATTTTCCTAATCATACATTATCCCCCATTTTAAGTTTGTTAAGAAGAAATTCGGCACAGCGAAGGCCATCAACTGCAGAGGAAGTGATACCTCCTGCATAACCTGCGCCTTCGCCACATGGGAAAAGTCCTCTGACAGAGGATTCGCAATTGCTATCCCGCAAAATTCTGACAGGAGAAGAAGATCTTGTCTCAGGTGCTGTAAGAACAGCTTCCGGATCGGCGAAACCATTTAGCTTTTTGTCAAATATCGGAAGAGCTTCTCTTATTGCCAAGATAACAGAATCCGGTAGGATGTCAGATATTTCACCATATTTTACAGCCGGCTTATATGTTGGTATGACTTTTCCGTGGTTTGTACTTGGCCTATTTGCAAGAAAGTCTCCGACGAGCTGACAAACTGCACTGTAGTTGCATCCACCGGCAATAAATGCAGCCTTTTCTATTTCCTGCTGCCAAATCATGCCACCAAGGACGCCCTCATAAGGAAAATCTTCAGGTTTTACAGTAACAAGAACTGCACTGTTCGAATTTTCTCCGGCCCTGCCCGAATAACTCATTCCATTTGTACATACGCTGTCAGGTTCTGAATTTGCAGCAAAGACATATCCACCCGGACACATACAGAAAGTATATACTCCGTCATGACTCAGCTTATAGTCAGCAGCCGGAAGGGCGTGCGTACTGCCGTACTGAGCAAAGTTTATATCCTTTTGAAGATGTTCTATTCTTGCACCTATAGAAAAGGCTTTCCTTTCCATAGGAACCTGCTGATCGAAAAGGGAATGAAAAGAATCTCTGGCTGAATGACCTATGGCCAAAATGACATTGCTGCAGGGTATTTCTATTCCGTTTGCAACAATTCCGCATATAGCACCGCTGTCCGTGAGAATCTTTTCAAAACAGGTATTGAATCGAACCTCTCCTCCTAGGGAGATAATCTCTTCGCGTATGTTTTTTACAATTTTAACGAGCACATCAGTGCCTATATGAGGCTTGCTGTCATAAAGTACGGACTCATCGGCTCCGTGCTCATAGAAAATCTGCAGAACCTGTGAAATACGTTTATCATGAGTTCCGGTGTTGAGCTTTCCGTCAGAAAAGGTCCCGGCACCGCCTTCACCAAACTGAGCATTATTGTCTGATGAGAAATTGCCACCTTCACGAAATGACTTGACGGATGCACTTCTTGTGTCGACATCAGAACCGCGTTCTATAACAATAGGACTGAGTCCAGCACGAGCAAGATAAAGTGATGCAAACATCCCGGCAGGACCGAAGCCCACAACAACAGGACGCTCGGATGAGCGGCATACCTCCGGCTGAAGAAGAGCCGTAGCTCTTTTCCCGACAGTATAGACATATTTGATACTTTCTTTATGCCTTGCATCCAGAGATTTCTTTATAATCTGCTCACCGGGTTTCAGGAAAGAAGATATTTTCTGCCCGGGCTTAAGTGTAATTGTTCTGCTCATAAAAGAAGTCCTGCAAGATGGCCGGAAGACCATGCCCATCTGAGATTATATCCGCCGCAATCGCCATCTATATCCAGAACCTCACCACATGCATAGAGCCCAGGAACTATAAGGCTTTCCATGGATTTGTCATTGAAATCGCAGGTGTCTATTCCACCATGAGAGACCTGGGCGTTGTCGAAACTTCCTACACCTGTAATATTGAGACGGAAGTGTTTACAATTAGTTGATATATTTTTCAGCTGATTTTCAGTTAACTCTCCTATATTCGCAGAGGGTTTAATGCCGCTGTATTTTACAATAACCATCCCGAGCCTGTTGTGTAAAATACCTGTCAACAAATTCCCGCAATCGAGAGATGGAAGCTCATGCGCCCGTTTTTGCAGCATGGGATAAATATCTTCAATATCCGGGAGAAGATCAATATCAAGCGTGCCTTTTTCAACTGCAGCTTTTCGTGAAAGATCAAATGCAGCGGGGCCGGAAATGCCTTTTTCGATAAACTGAAGTTCTCCTTTGGAAGTGCAGTCAGAAAGTTGTATTTTGGCTTGGCATCTGACACCCTTGAGAGATTTTGTGTATTCACCATCCGTGTATATAGGTACAAGAGCGGGGTAAAGTTTTGTGCATTTGTGACCGAAGGACTTCAAAATATCATATCCGTCCCGAACTCCGCCGAGTTTAGCTCCTGCTAAACCGCCACAGGCAATTATGACTTTATCTGATGAAAAGTTTTCACTATCAGTTCTGATGTAAAAACGGTGCCCGGATAAAGAAACGTTACTGACAGATGTCGATGTAATTACATGCACACCACAACTGTCGAGAGCAAACCGCAGAACGTCCACTACACTGTTTGCAGAGTCAGAAAAAGGATATACTCTTCCGCCATACTGCTCTGATGTAATCAGCCCAAGTTCTTTAAAAAATGCAAGAGAATCAGAAGGAGAAAAAGCCTCCAGAGCAAAAGATGCAAAAGAGGGGTTGTTTCCGTAATAGTGTCCGGAGAAGGCCCCTGTATTTGTTATATTGCATCTGCCGTTGCCGGTTGAAAGAAGCTTTCGACCGATTCTTGACTGACGCTCAATTAAAGTTACATTATTTGATTTGTTTTGTGCGGCAGTAAGAGCGGCCATTATGCCGGACGCTCCGCCGCCTATTATAAGAACATCCATTTTAATTGACACCCCTTATTTTAATAATGTATAATATTTTGATTTATTATGCAAGGAAGCGCGTCTTGAAAACATCAAAAATTATAAAAATTATATCAATGATGCTTGCAGTACTTTTGCTTGCATCATGCGGTGCAAAAAAAGAAGTAGTAATTGAAGAGACCGAACCGGAAATCCCTGAACAGATTGTGCAGGAATATGAATCCAACATCGGAAAACTGTCAATTAATGAGGTAATGCCGAAAAATAAAGCAACCATAATGGATGATAACGGGGAGTTTACAGACTGGGTAGAAATACAAAACACCTCGGATGAAACATTGGATCTTACAGGATGGACGATAAACGGAGGAAAGAAAAGCACTACTCTTGATGGAAAAACACTCGATGCCAATCAGCTGCTTCTGATATTTTTACCGATATCGGATGATGTAACAGTATTTGATCCCAATGGAGAAATTGTTGACAAATGTGAAACGGGAGACAAGAAATCCGATCAGTCACTTGTAAAGAACCCGGACGGTTCGTTTTCGCTGAGTAAATATCCGACACCGGGACTGCCGAACAGTGCAGAAAGTTTCGATTATCTGCAAAGTCAGAACAGTGCGGAGAGCCCTGTTATAATCAGTGAAGTATGTGTTGAGAATTTTAGTTACTCATATCATGACGAGTATGGTTACAGCGATTGGATTGAGTTGAAAAATATATCCGATGAATCGTTGGATTTAAGCGGATGGTGTATTACAGATAATCTGGATAATCCGTCTCAGTATGTGATACCACAGACATACATAGACCCGAATGAAGAAATTATTATTTTCTGTAATAATGATGTTGCGGATGATTACTCAGGAACAACAAGAATTGCACCTTTTTCACTCGATTCTGAAAATGAACGGATTTATCTTATAAATCCGAATGGAGAAATTGCAGACTATACTCCGCTAAGAGACATTCCTTATGGAATGAGCTATGGACGTATAGACGGAGAAAATGGATTTTTCTACATGACCGAAACGCCCGGACATGACAATGTCGGAGATGAGGACTATAAGTGCGCAAGGAGAGTTGCAGAATCACCTGTGGCCCTATCTAAGGACGGCGTTTTTGAAGATGTCAAGTCGGTAAGTGTAGAACTTTCATCAGATAATGAAATTTATTATACTACCGACGGTACAATACCAACGGAGGAATCAGAAAAGTATACAGGACCTTTCGAAGTGGAAGAAACATGTATAGTAAGAGCGGTATCCGTACAACCCGGAGCTATTGATTCAAGACCAATTACTCTTAATTATATTATAAATGAAGGTGACAATCTCCCTGTAGTTTGCGTTGTTGCAGACAATCAGAAAGAATTTCGCTCGATGTATGAAAACGGCCAAAAGGAACATGAGATGGCAGGAGTAATATCATACTACGGAGACAATGGAACCTTTACCATAGGCGCAGGCATAAAAATGCATGGATTTTCAACTCTTGTTATGCCAAAGAAAAATCTCAGCTTCAGGTTCAGAGGCTGCTATGGTCAGGAAAGCCTGGATTTTGATGTTTTTGAAGACGGGGGAGTTACCAATTTCACAAATCTTTTGCTTCGTGCAGGTGGAGATCAGCTCGAAACTATAGTTAAAAACGAGGTATGTATCAACATAGCAAGAGAAGTGAGCGACAATGTCCCGGCTGCAAGAAACAGATATGTTGTCATGTACCTTAACGGGAAATATAACGGCATATATTCGCTTACCGAGAAAACAAATGAGCAGTGGTATGCGGATTTGTGCGGAGTTGATAAATCGAGCGTGACGATGGTGGAAGAACCGGCATATCAGGGCAATATTTTCTACCAGGAAGTCCAAAGCGTTATATATTATGAAGATATGTCGAAGGACGAAAATTATGAGGCATTGTGTCAGGTGTTGGATATAGACAGCCTTATAGATTGGACAATTCTTCAGGGATTTTTTGCAAACTGGGATTTAATGTCCGGTAACTTGAGATATGTTAAATCTACTGATACAGATGGAAAGTGGCGTCTTGTTCTTTATGATCTTGACAACGGTCTTACAAGCGGCGAAAACTGCTTTGTTTATACACTTGGAAACTATAATACAGTCAGTGCCTTCAACACACAGCTTTTGAAAAATGCAAACTATAAGCAGAAATTCCTGGAACGGTCTTCACAGCTTCTTAAAGGAGAACTTACTGCCGAACGTGTCTGGGAAGAATATGAAAAATTAAGTGCTGTTATAGACAAAGATGCACAGAAGGATGAAACGATATCATATAAATCATGGCTATCGCACCTTGAAAAGGAACATGATGTGCTTCTGGAAGACTATGACTGGTATGTAGACTGTGCAAAAATGATCACATATGCATGCCACTTGAATAACGAACAGAAAATACAGTGGTTTGGAGATTTCTGATTGAGTTCTAATACAAAAGCTACAATCTATACATTTAAGAGGGTGGAGACAAAATATATTCTTACACCTGAGCAGTACAATGCTTTTATGGAAGTTGCCTCTGAGCATCTTGTGCCGGATGCATATTTCAAGAGCCTTGTATGCAGTATATATTATGACAGTGATGACTATAGTCTTATCCGGCACTCACTTGAAAAACCTGTATATAAAGAAAAGCTGCGTATAAGATCTTACGGCACGGCACGACAGGATAGTGTTGCATTTGTTGAACTTAAAAAGAAGTTTAAAGGTGTCGTATATAAAAGACGCGTGGAAATGACAGTTAGGGAAGCTGAGGAATGGCTTTCGGGCAAAGGAAGGCCACCAAAGGAAACACAGATTACAAAAGAAATCGATTGGTTTCTTAAAATGAATGATGTCAGTCCAAAGGTGTTCATAGGATGTGACAGAACATCATACGTTGATAAAGATGACAGCGAGCTCAGAATAACAGTAGATTCGCAGATTCGATGGAGAGAGACAAATCTTCATCTTGATGCAGGAGATGAAGGTCAGGAACTGCTGACAGATGGTAAATCCCTTATGGAGATTAAAATTCCGAATGCTGCACCGTTGTGGCTTGCGTCGCTTCTGAGCTGTGAAAACATATTTCCCACATCATATTCAAAATACGGAACTTGTTATAAAAACGAAATTGTCAGGAGAAGTTAAAATGTTAAATACCTTATTATCTTCAGTTCTCGGTTCACCGATGACACTTACTGGATTTTTAATATGCATAATATCGGCACTTATACTTGGCGTGCTTGCAGCACTCGTGTTTTCTGCAGGCAGCAAATATACAAGTTCATGGAAAATATCCATTGCACTTTTGCCGGCTGTTGTTTCGGTTGTTATAATGATGGTTAACGGAAATATCGGGGCGGGCCTTGCAGTTGCCGGAACATTTGCCCTTGTCAGATTCCGTTCTCAGCCGGGAAGCGCAAAAGAAGTCACAGGATTGTTTTTTGCTGTATCACTCGGACTTATGTGCGGAATGGGATATGTAGGAATCGCCGTTATATTCTTTGTAGTAATTTCTGCTGCAACACTTGTGCTTGCAAAAATCCGTTTCGGTGAAGCGGACGCATCTGTGCGCAACCTCACAATCAACATTCCGGAAAATCTCGATTATGATACAATATTTGATGATCTGTTTGATGAATATCTTAAGATGTGCAGAATAATGAAAATAAAAACCACAAACATGGGGACATTATATGAACTGCATTATGAAGTGATTCTTAAAGATGAGAAAAGAACAAAAGAATTTATTGACGAACTGAGAGTAAGAAATGGCAACCTCAATATCATACTCAGTCGCCCAACAGATACAAATCAGATGTAAAATACTTGCAAATAGACTTTATCTAGTATAAAATAACTAAGTTAATAGAATTTTTTGGAGGACATATAAATGGCAACAATTACAGCTGGTGATTTCCGTAATGGTGTTACATTTGAAATGGACGGCAACGTTATGCAGGTTGTTGAGTTCCAGCATGTTAAGCCCGGTAAGGGAGCAGCTTTTGTACGTACAAAGATGAAGAATGTTATTACCGGTGGTGTTACAGAAACATCTTTTAACCCGACAGCAAAGTTTGAAGCAGCTACAGTTGACCGTCAGCAGATGGAATACTCATACAATGACGGAAATCTTTACTACTTCATGAACCCTGAGACATATGATCTCGAGCCTATCGATGAAGCAGTTCTCGGTGACAACTTCAAGTTTGTCAAGGAGAATATGGATTGCACAATCTATTCATACAAAGGAAAAGTATTCAACGTTGAGCCGCCGTTCTTTGTAGATCTCGAAGTAACTCAGACAGACCCGGGATTTGCTGGAAATACTGCTACAAATGCTACCAAACCCGCAACACTTGAAACAGGTGCTGAAATTAAGGTTCCTCTCTTTATAGAACCCGGTGAGAAAATCAAGGTTGATACCCGTACAGGTGAATACCTTTCAAGAGCTTAATGTATAAGCCTTTAGCTGACGAAATACGCCCGGCAACTTTAGATGAAGTTGTCGGGCAGTCACATATATTGGGTGACAGGGGAATGCTCCGAAGAATAGTAGAGAGCGGGTCAATTCCCAATATGATATTTTACGGTCCGTCGGGAACAGGAAAAACGACTGTTGCAAGAATAATTGCCGAAAAGACCAACAGGACTCTCAGAAAGCTCAATGCAACGACTGCCGGAATCTCGGATATTAAGAAAATAATAGATGAACTGGATACTTTTCTTACCCCGGGCGGCGTACTGCTGTATCTTGATGAGATTCAGTATTTCAACAAGAAACAACAGCAGTCATTACTTGAATTTATAGAAGACGGTAGAATAACACTTATAGCATCAACTACAGAAAACCCATATTTTTGTGTGTTTGGTGCGGTTTTGTCACGCTCTACAATATTTGAGTTTAAGCCTGTAGCGTCTGAAGATGTTGAAAAAGCAGTAAGGCGTGCCATAGAGTTGGAAAATAAAAAAAGAATAAATGCTCTTGATATTAGTGAAGATATTATCCGCCGACTTTCTATGGCCTGCGGAGGGGATGTAAGAAAAGCTATTAATTCTGTTGAAATGCTTTTTACTGCATCTTCTGATGGACATGAGATCACACTAGATGATGCAGTTGCGATAACGCAGAAAAGTGCCATGCGTTATGATAAAGACGGAGATGAGCATTTTGATATTCTCTCGGCAATGATGAAAAGTTTAAGAGGATCTGATGCCGATGCTGCTCTTCATTATCTTGTACGTGCATGTGAAACAGGAGATCTGATAGGAATATGCAGGAGAATCCTGTGCTCGGCATCGGAAGATATAGGACTTGCATATCCGCAGGCTGTTCCGATAGTAAAAGCCTGTGTTGATTCAGCTCTTCAATTGGGGCTTCCGGAGGCAAGGCTTCCATTGGCGGAGGCATGTATATTGCTTGCAAGCTGTCCAAAATCCAATTCTGTCGTAATGGCAGTTGATGCGGCATTTGCAGATGTGAAAGCCGGAAAAATAGGGTCAATCCCCAGAGAACTGCAGAATGTTCATGCTGACGGAACAGGATTTGAAAGGGATCAGGGTTACAAATATCCTCATTCATATCCAAATCACTGGGTCAAACAGCAATACCTTCCCGATATAATTAAAAATGCAGAGTATTATGAGTATGGAGACAACAAAAATGAGCAGGCATTTAAACGATACTGGGATGAAATAAAAAAGTAATTGAAGAAACATACAAAAAAATTCATATGCGTGATACTTATAACTCTGCTTATAATGTCTTTAGGCATAAATTCCTTTGCGGCAAGTGACACATCAGATATTATTACAGATATTGTCTTTAACTACAAAACGCAGGGACTCAAAGCATACGGTGAAATTCAGACACTGCTTCGTGAACTTAAGGAAAAAGATGAGAAGCTTTTTGAAATCTGGAAAACTATTATGCAGTACTGGATATACTCAAATACAGACCAGAGTGCAAATGAAGGGGAATTACCCGATGGTCTTGCCGATGATGACAGTTTGTGTATTGTTATTATGGGATTTCAGCTAAATGATGACGGGACTATGCAGGAGGAGCTTAAAAACAGGCTGGATGTTGCACTGAGATGTCATGAAAAGTATCCTAATGCCTATTTTGCTGTAACCGGTGGCGGAACTGCAAAGAAAACCGTTAAAGCTACGGAAGCAGATGTTATGGCGAAGTACCTAGAGGAAAATGGTATCGAAGCAGACAAAATTATAATAGAAAATACATCTATCACAACAGCGGAAAATGTCTTGAATCTGGGCCCTCTTATACTGGAGAATTATCCGGGTATAACAAGTCTTGCAATAGTTACAAGTGATTATCATGTGCCCGAAAGCGCCATGCTTTTTCGGGAATATATGTATCTTGCAAGTAAAGTCGGAGGAAATAGAGAGATACAGGTTGTATCCAATGCAGCTTATATGGCCAATACACCGGAGTTTGCAGATACATTAATAGAGCAGTCTCCGTATGTGTGGTCGATTGCAGAAACTTTTGGAGTTACAAAATAAAAAAAGAAGGCAGTATGGTCATTTAGATATGATCTACGGCCTTCTTTTTTGTTATTTCAAACAAAGGTGAACAGCTCCGCGGGTAAATGCTTGCGGAAGTGCAAGGATTGAAGGATTTGAACCGGTATATTTTTTTTCGGCATCTTCAAGTGCCTGTTCAAATGTGTTTGCGGTTTTTAAGCCCATTGCTCTTGCAATACCGGGCTCTTTTGCTCCGACTATATAAATAGCAGAGGTATTTGTTTCCGCTATATGACCACAGCTCATCATAGAAAAAGCATGATACGGATGAAAAGCCCCTTCAAACCTATATTTATCAATATAGTCCTGACGCTGAGCAAATTCATCAGCATATTTTGCCATTTCCGGAAGAGTGGCGCAGGAGGCATATAAATCAAATACTTCACGAGCATAGGGCCAGCGCTCATCGTTAAACCAACCATCACAAATGGAGGAGCAAATAATTACACAATTATCTTTCATAACTCGTTTGTGACGAATTACCTGAGCAGATAAAGCTTGCATAAGCTGAATTGGATTAGTACCCATGCCGGGCCCGTAATGGAAATCTCTCGGCATACCGAATACAAGAATATCGTACTGCTTGTCGGCAAAAGGAACATAGGTGCGTTTATCCGCATCAGCCCAGGAAATACTCTGCATCTCTTTAGCATATCCACTATAGATGGAAATCTGGCGGGAAAATGTATCTAGAACAGCATCACAGCAGAAAAATTTCTTTCCCATGCATTTTTCCATGTGTTGCCCGATTGCGTCAAACCGTTTTCTCATTTCGGATTTTGATGATACCGGAACAAAATCAGGTTTATGCATGACTTGAGGGATATGATGGCTTGAAATAGACTTCCAATTGCTGATGCCTGTAGCGCAGTGCTTGTATCCGCCTGAGTATCCTCCGTAAGGATTACCCTGAACATGACCTATTAAAACGGCAAGGTCGGATTCATAGACATATCTGTTAATAAATACATAATCGCCTAGTTCATCTGTTCCTAAATCGACGATATTATCTATATCTTCGCTGTCATGAGAAATTATTTGATGACAGGAGTCGAATTCGTTAAAAATCTCTTCTCCAAGTATCTGAAGGGCTTCCAATTTGTTTGTTCTGGGATGAAGACCATTTGAAAATATGAGGAGGATATTATCCTTTTTCACACCACATCTGTACAGCTCATCAAGAATAACACGCACAGAGATTTTACGATGGCTTGTAGGTTGTGTGCCGCCTTTTACAATATCCGGGATTACAATTGTTACTTTGCTTTCACTGTTAACAAGACTGTCAATCGGATTCATTCCTATGGGATTTCGGACCGATTTTAGAGTGGCATTATATAAATCCTGATAGTTTTGAGGAAGACATTGGGGATCTTTCACGGTTTCACCCGCAATGAAGACATCGGTTGAATCGGGAAGGGATGCGGACATTTTTTCAAGTCCGTACTCAAAATCAAGTACCATACAAATATTTCCTTCCGAAAGAATCTGCCTGAATAAGTGCAGATTTTATTTTTTCAGCACTAGGATTTTCAACCTCATGATAGATAAGTGCATTTTTATCAAGCATATGCTGGGCGATAATTTCAAGATTATCATCTGATATTTCAGCACCGAGCTGAGACATGGTTACAGGAAGATCAAAGGATGATAAGAGTCTGACAGTATCGAAGATTATTTCTGTTGATACATTTTCATAAAACATTTGACAAATCAATCCGAAAGCAACCTTCTCGCCATGAAGGAACTGCTGGGTTTCTGTAAGCTCCGAAATTCCACTGTGATAGGCATGAGCTCCGGCACAACCGGCATTTACAAACCCAAGTCCGCTGAGAAGTATGTTAGCTTCTATTACATCTTCAACGTCTGAAGTGAGCTCGTGTTTCTTGACACTTTCATAGGCAGATATGCCCTTTTCATCAAGCAATTGTTTGCAGACAGAAGCAATTGACATGCTTGCACGGCACCTAAGATAACTTCCGAGAAAACTCGGTGAACGTGAGTTCTCATTTGCCATAGCTTCATAGTATGTTGCATAGGCATCTCCTATGCCTGCAGCAAACAGTCTGGAAGGTGCCAGAACAATAATTTCAGAGTCAACAAGTACAAGGTCGGTACATCTTCTGACAGGTATTCCGCTTATGTGGATACCTTCAGGTGTATACAAAGCGGCCCAGTTGGCAGCAGGGGCATCGTTTGAAGCAGAAGTCGGTACAATAATTCTGGGTTTGTCTATTTCATCGGATACAAGCTTTATCGTGTCCAGAACTTTTCCGCCACCGAGTGCACAAATAACATCGCAATTGGCATTGCGAGCAATTTTTGCTAGCTCATGCACATAATCCCAACAGCATTCACCGTTGAATTCGACGAAACTATACCCCATACTGTGAGTGTCTTTTACGGTTTCAATCTTTGAACGGACCAAAGAAAACACACCGGAATCTGCAACAAAAAGTATATTGCTACCATATTCTTCTGCGTAATTAAAGATGTTGAAAATTTCTCCGGGACCTTGAATGTAACGATAAACGCTTCCAAATGCTCGCGAGGTGGTATTTAACTCAAGTTTTGTGCTCATTTTCCGCCCTTTCTATTTTCCTTTCTAAAAAGAGTTATGGGAATAAGGGTCAGAAGAGTCCAAATTGCAGCGATGATAAAAAGATTTGGTTTTGCAGAATAACCGGTTATACCGTATTCATTTACAACAGTTGTGCCGTTTGCTTTTATAATTGCTGAGCCTATCGGAGTTCCTATGCACATAGGAATAAGCGTATAGAAAATGCAACGAAGTCCTTCACACTGACCGCGTTTATCTTCCGGAAAAAGATTTTTAAGTAAAACCATAAGAGTCTGGAAAATACACATATAGCCTATTCCGACAAAGAACATTCCAATCATGTTAATTACAAGACCTTTAAATGCCACAAGAGGCAGCCCAATGACTGTAAAGACTACGGATGCATAAAGGATGATGTCGCTGTCTCCCCTGTCAATATATTTACTGGCAACAAATGTAAAAGGAACTGCAAGAAGAAGTCCAACGCCTACAATAATACCGGCCATACCGGCTTTGTTGCCTTGAGTATAAATGAAATAGTTTGTAAGGTGAGAAAAATACATATTAAAACCGATAAAGTAAACTGAAAATACAGCAAGCACGAGCAAAAGTTTTTTGTTGCCCTTGAGTACATCAAACTTAAAGAATGAGAACATCTGGTACCAGAAGCCTTTTTCATCTCTGTTTGGCTTAAGAGAGGGTGAATCTTTTACGGCGAACAAGCAGAACACTCCGAGGAGGACCATTATTGCGCCAATAATGAGAAAGAAATTAAAGTAATCAACTTGCTCTATTACATTACCGAAAACAAGAGAACCTATTATAGTAGCTGCAACAGGAAGGATTGCTATAACAGCACCGAGTTTTCCACGATTGCTTTCATTGGTAATGTCAGTTGTCCAGGGATTGAAACCGGAGTCATGAGCCATGGCGCCGAAAAAAGTCATCAGGCAGTCGGCAAAGACTACGAAGACTGCGGCAAGTGTAAGAGCATTTTTGGGGATAAATTCTGAAATTCCAAAAATAATGACTGTAATTCCCCAGATAATATATCCAAGTACCATGTTGGTTTTGCGCTTTCCTTTTCTGTCACCAATAGTACCGAAAAAGATGGTGGCAAGTGCCGAGGTGATTGCAGAAAGAGCAACCATCCAGGAAATGATGTTGGGATCCGGGGCAATTTTGGCATAAACAAAAGTTGTGAACCACTGATTTTCAATGTTCCAGCAAAGCTGGCCTGCAAGACCTGCGATGATAATAATCATCCACTGCTTGGCGCTGATTTTATTGTTTTGCATAATGAACCTCCGTTTTTTCTTTAAAATTAGAAAAATTTGCGTTATATTTGCGTAGGATAACGCAAATATAAATACAGTTTAAAAGTGCAGAAAAATAAAGTCAATGCAGCATAAAGCCAATCGTTTGCGTAGGAAAGAGGGAAAATGAAACTTAAGGACATAGCGGAAATTGCAGGAGTTTCTGTATCAACAGTATCGAGAGTGTTAAATGATCCATATTCAACGGCGGCATCTCCGACCAAACAAGCTGAAATATGGAAAATTGCAAGAGACGGGGGATACGTTCCCAATGAACAGGCACGAAAGCTTAAAAAAGGTGAAGGGTCTGAGGAAATCAGAGGTACAATGTATTGTTTGCTCGCTACTGACTCCGAGGAGTACAGGGATGACCCTTTTTATACAACATTAATATCTGCTATCAGGACGGAAGCTCTCAAACGAAATTATGTTGTAGAATATTCATTTTCCGAACAGGAAAGAGAGATGCCCATAAAGGGAGATAAGGCTGAAGGCCTTATCATAATAGGAAGATTTTCTCCGGATATACTTCCAAAACTGAACAAAAAATATAATAAAAACATTGTGTATATAGGACTTAACAGCATCAAGGCAAAATGCGATAAAGTGTTTTGCAGCGGATATCAAGGCATGAGAGATGTTGTTAAAGAACTCTGTTTATGCGGACACAGGAATGTAGGATATATTGGTGTAAGAAATGATTCAAGACTTGAGGGTTTTTCAGATGAAATTAAAGATGCCGGTATTAACGGATGTGCAGAGAATGTGTTTACAAAGGGAAACGCGTTAACAAGTGAACTTGGTTATTCGCAGATGAAAGAACTTTTGAAAAAAGGAAACATTACAGCAGTTGTTTGCGCAAATGACATTACAGCGATAGGTGCTCTCAAGGCATGTAGTGAGCAGGAGATAAAAGTTCCGGAAGAAATGTGCATTATTGGCATGGATGATATTGAGATGACAAGGTATGTTTCTCCGGCTCTGTCCACAGTACATGTACCTCTTGATGAGATGGCTTCGATGGCAGTTAAACTGCTTGCCGACAGAATAGAAGGCGGTCATCATAATTGTGTCGAAATTGGATTTCCGCACTGGATTGTGAAAAGAGGCAGCGGACCAAAAAAAGAAAAAACCTGACAGCAGTCGCTGTCAGGTAAATTATTAAATTCCGGTTTCTTCATCAGTAGGTCTTGGAAAAGATACTGTAAATACAGAACCCTGTGGTTTGTTTGCACCGACTGTTATCGTTCCGCCGTAGAGAGTGACGGCTTCGTGCACTATACTTAGTCCAAGGCCACTACCACCGGCTTCCCGAGATCGGGCTTTATCAACGCGATAAAATCTTCCGAAAATATTAAGCCGATCTTCTTCCGGGATTCCTATGCCGGTATCTTTAACGGAAAGATAGACGTTATCGGAGTCGGAATAAAGATGAACATTGACTGTTCCATTTTCTACGTTATATTTTACGGCATTTTCCATCAGATTGAAAACAATATGGAACATGTCATCAACTGTTGACATTACAATACAACCATCTTCAAGATCGCATTTAATTGCAACCTTTTTTTCGTTTGCAAGAGGTCTTACAAATACAAAAGCATCTATCACGACCTGCTTGACATCGACAGGTTCTCTGGCTATACGTATATCATCTTCAAGACGGCTCAGATCAAGAAGTTTTTCTGTTGTGTGCTGAAGCCTTTCGGCCTCGTTGCCTATATCCGTAACAAATTCTTTGACGGTTTCGGGATCTATTGAATTGCTCTGCACTATGCTGTCTGACAAAAGACGGATTGAAGCAAGAGGTGTTTTGAGCTCGTGAGATGCGTCAGATATAAAGCGTCTGCGCTGAGCTTCATCCGACTGCAGCTTTTCTGTGAGAGCGTTAAATTCATTTCCAAGCTCTGTCAGTTCGTCATTACCTTTTATGTCAAGACGGTGCGAATAGTTTCCATCTGCAACAATTCGTATAGAGCTGACGAGTTTGGAAAACCTTTTTAATACCGCACCTGAAAATATAACTGCAAGAAGCAAAGCAATACTGCATACTATTATTGAAGCTGTGACAATACCGCGGCTAAGCGACATAATCATGGACGCGTGATCATTATCTATTTCCTCTACCATGACAGCACCGACAATTTCCATCTGGTTACTTATCGGAGTGATATATATAGAATCAAAGGAAGATGTGTCAAAATCCGATTTGAATATCGTCTTTCCGGAAAGAGCTAGCATGACATCATCAAGATGAGAATCATTGGATGCAGTGCTATCAGAATCATATATGGTTATACCGTCAATATCTGAAACAACAATACGAGTATAACCGGTCATATCCAGTAACTGCAGGACTTCTGCAATGTTGTCACGATTTAACTTTTCAAGTCTTGCAAGTGCAACAGACGTGGCATTGCCTTGTGCAGTCAGAGAGCTTTTCTTTTGCTCAAAAACTGCATCACGGGAAGAAGTAATTGGCAGCAAATTTACGGCAAGAGCAAGAAGCACAAGAAGCACCAAAATGAAGCTATAAAATTGTAGGCGTATACTTTTTCTCATTCTGCAAAATAATAACCAATGCCCCATTTGGTCATGATGAAGCTGGGATTTGCAGGGTCATCTTCAAGCTTTTCACGAAGCCTCCTGATATGGACATCAACTGTCCTCGGGTCACCAATATAATCATATCCCCACACAAGATTTAAAAGATTTTCACGGCTGTATACTTTTCCGGCGTTTTTAAGCAAGAACAAAAGAAGGTCAAATTCTTTAATAGTAAGGGTGATACTTTGATTGTCCTTTTTAACGTCACGCTTTTCTTCATCTACAATTACATTGCCAAAACCCATAGAAATAACGGAAGAACTTCCGGACATGCCTGCACGACGCAGAAGAGCTCTAACACGGGCTTTCAGAAGAAGAATATTAAACGGTTTGGTTATATAGTCGTCAGCTCCCGATTCAAAACCCATGAGAGTATCTGAATCTTCGCCTTTAGCTGTAAGTATAATAATTGGAACAGTAGAAAAATTACGAATTTCGCGGCAAGCTTCAAGACCATCTTTTTTTGGCATCATAAGATCAAGTATGATGAGGTCATAATTTTCATTCGATGCTTTGGCAACTGCCTCTTCTCCGTCATAAGCGCAGTCGACGGAATAGCCCTCATTTTCGAGATTGAATTTAATACCTTTAACCAGGGTCTTTTCATCGTCAACAACAAGAATTTTCATAGGAAAAACTACATCCCTCTTTAATAAATTTAAAACCTACTTTATAATAATATCATATGAAAACAAAAAATAAAATCCTGACAATATTTATATGCGTGACAATGGCTTTCGCGTCTTTTGTTCCATCAGCATATGCTCTTGAAGCACCTGAGCTTACAGCAGAGGCAGTGGTTTTAGCCGACCTTGATAGCGGAAACATATTATACGAAAAGAATATGAATAAAGACCACGCTCCGGCATCACTTACCAAAATTATGACAGGACTACTGGCTGTTGAAGCAATCGAGAATGGAGTAATCTCGGAAAACGATATTATTACTGCGGCAGAGGATTGCCAGTCAGGACTCGACATAGAGAGCAGTACGGCAAATCCAGCAATACAGCCCGGCGAGCAGATGCAGTATATCGATGTTGTTTACTGTGCACTTCTTCACAGTGCAAATGAGGCATGCAATGTAATAGCGGAAACGCTTAGTGGTAATTTAAGCAGTTTCGTTGATGAAATGAATCTTAAAGCCCGCAGCCTGGGAGCAGAGAATACGCGGTTTTTCGATACAAACGGTTTGCTTTCGGAAAATACAACAACGCCGTACGATTTGTATCTGATAACAAAAGAAGCAATGTCGCATCCTCTCTTCGCAACAATCGTAAATACGGAATCCTACACTGTACCTGCAACTAATATGACAGCGGAGGCGAGAACACTTCATAATTCCAATGCACTGCTTACTAAAAACAGCGATTACGGTGGAGGATATAAATACGATGGAGTGTCAGGTGTAAAAACAGGATATACAAGTGCTGCCGGCTACTGTCTGGTATCAACATGCAAGAGAAACGGAATGAGCCTTTTGTGCATAGTAATGGGATGCAGCGGATGGCTTAACACAAGGGATGATACATACGGAAACTTTGCCGACTCCATAAAGCTGTATGACTGGGCGTTTGAGAATTTTGAGCACAGAGTACTTGTTTCACAGGGAGATAATTTCGGTAGTGTCAAAGTAGAGCATGCGCTTGACGATGCAAATACGACCTTAATTGCGAAAGATACAATGAGAGTAGTCATGCCGAGCGAATATGCAAGCAGTGACATTACGAAGAAAGTTGCTCTCTACAACAATGAAGTTACAGCGCCGGTTTCATACGGGGACGAACTCGGAGAAGTGGGAATATATGTACAAGGGAACTACTTCGGCAGTGTAAAACTCGTGGCAGGAAATGATGTCAATGTAGAAAAGTCTCATGTAGTTGGAATGAAAATTCTTCAGCTATTAAACAATAAGCCTGTAAAAATAACAGGTATTATAATACTGGCACTGCTTGTTATCGGAATAGTAATAAGAAGAAGCTATGCAAAAGCAAAGAAGAGACATATGATAAGCCGTGCAAAGGCTGAAGACAGAAGAAATGCACAGCGGGCTGAACAGGAAAAATCAAGAAGACAGGCCGTAGATTGGAAGACGCAAATAGAGACTGAAGAGCGTGATAGAAAAATCAATACGATAGACCCAATAGAAAGAAGACCAGTAGAAACGGACCTTGATGAACTGATAAAATCTTTGGGACTAGGTGAAGATAAGAGCAAAGAAAAAGGCAAAAAAGAATAAAGCTAAAGCGAGCTCGATAAAGAGCTCGCTTAGTTTATATCAACAATAAAATATTAAAATTATTTTAGAATAATCAAGATTTCCGATTCATTTCCTTTGATGGTATGAAGCTGATTGTCAACAAGAACGGGAAGATCTTGCGATTTAAGATCACAGGAAGAATCCTGTTTCAAGTCTGTAAGCCCATAGTAATTAAGAAGCATTGTATATCCCCAAGACCTGTCCTCAGAGAAAAGAACAGGGACGAGATTACGAAGCATTCTGTACTGAGATGGTTGATTTTCAACAGGAGGTGCATAACCTATTGTGCCGGATATTTCGATAATTTTTTCTTCACCGTTTGTCATTATATCAAGAGAATTCAGACTGCTTATAACCTGGGTGATGCGAAAGTCGGTATACTCCTTCTGCTGAGACAGGGCATTTCCGTAGTTGAATGAAAAGACAATGAATAACCAACCAAGAATGAGACAGCAAATCTTTGAACAGTTAAATACTTTTTTGTTTATGCAGACAACGAATACTGAAATAATCGCGACAAAAGCACCAAATCCATACATGCCGCGGGGATCAAAAAGCGGTTTAGCAAGAGCAATATATGCTCCGAAAGAAACAAGCAGCATTAGTATAAGAGCAATGACTGAAACTACCAATGCAGCAACTTTGGAACGCTTTGAACATAACACATTTGCAAGAACAAAGAGTACACATATTGCAGCAATTACTACAAGCCAAAGCTTTCTAAAATCGAGATATATAACCGAGAAATAGGTTTTAAAGTTTTTAATAAGAGAGGGAATAAGATCAGAAATAGGAACAATATCGGTAGATGCGTAGAAATCTACAGGTACAACTATAAAGAATCTGAAAATAAGAAGCGCGGCCAGATATCCGACAACTGATAGAGCAGCAAACTTGACAATATCGGAAAAAAGTTCATTTTCGTTCCACATTTTGAGAGAAAGTGCGATGACAAGCATTGGGAAAATACCAGTTGCAGCCTGATATGTTGTACATACAAGAAGCATTGCTACTATTACGGAAATAACATAAATAATATATTTATACTTCTTTTTATATTTCGAAAAAACGAACACGGGTAATACGGAGAAAAGTATGCTCAAGGCCATATAGGGTGAATCATACTTATATGAAAAGCACTGCAGGAAATACGGAGACAGTCCTAGGGGTATCATGGCAATTGCTCCCCAAATCGGAGAACATCCCTCATCTGCAAGAATTTCTACAATCAATGCACCGGAAAGAGCGACAATAATCACAGCCAAAAGCTGAGGCAAAGGAGATATGTCAGACAGATAATTTCCCGCGTGAACAATACCTGAAAGGAAATCCGTGGTAAAACGGCTATAGAAGCTCCAACCTTTATATCCGCTTAAAACTCGGCCCATATCATCAATATAATTAAAGTCGGCACGTAGGATGGATGTAATTGCAAGAGCATAAATACAGCAGAGCAATATGAAAGTTTTTTTAAATAAAGTACGCATGTTTGTATTATAACAAATGAAGACGGTCATTTCAATTGATGTATCTAACAAGTTCGGTCCGTACGATTGCCTGATTGCCAGAAGGAAAACCTTAGTAAATCAATTCCGTGGTAATCACACCTCTCAGCCTTGCTGTCGGAGGGATGGTTATTGCATTTATTTATTATCTTGACTTATTTTCAGTGCTGGAACATTTTAAAATCTTTGCCCATATATACAAAAATCCCCCAACACTTCATGTAGCTACTATTATGAAGTGTTGGGGTCACGATTATTAGACAGGTATTTTGCTGTCCGTGCTCTGTTGCATCAAAATCAGAGAAATGGGATCATATAAACCGGCAGATAGATGATAGAACCGTTATGCATGTAGTCCTTCGTATATACCAAATATCTGGTAAGGATACGATTTGAATACTTCTGGCAAAACTCGTCAAGGGAGATATGTGTTTTGTAACCGGAGGACTTGACCTCGATGGGGCAGATCTTATTCCGACGAGCAATCAGGAAATCCACCTCGCGCTTATGGGTGCTCTCAGCTGACTTGAAGGTGTGATAGAAAAGCTCATTTCCACCGGCCACAAGCATTTGTGCTACGACGTTTTCATACAAGTATCCAAGATTGACAGAGAGCTTATCATTCAGGAGTTTCTCATAAATAATATTCTCGGTGAAGTCACGATCCTTGAACATCAAGGTGGTAAAGAGGCCGGTGTCGCAGACAAAGAGCTTAAACTGGGAGAGATCTTTGTTGGCCGACAATCCTGCGTTCGGATCAGTCGCATGATAGGAAATGAGCACGGTTTTGGAATCAACCATTTCTGTAATGAGCTTCAAAAGATCATCTGCTCGGCTGTTCGGAAGTACGCTGGAAACCTGATAGCGTGAGGCGTTTTTATTTAGTTGTGCCGGAATGGAATCGAACAGAAGCGAAATTTTGCCTGTTGGGTCAATCTTTTTGAAATCGTCCTCATAGAGCTGCAGAATGTCACGCTTGACTAGATCGACCTTACGGAAATTGTTAGTCACAAGATATTCGTTAACGGCCTGAGGCATTCCACCTATTAGCATATACAGTCTGAAGGTCCGCAGGAGCTTTCGGTTTGTTTGCTGACCGAGCGAGACGCCCTGCTCAAAACATTTCTGCGTGAGCGAATAGCTTGTTTGGTCGCCAATCGCCCACAAGAACTCCTCATAGTCCATCGGGTACATGTTGATCTTTCGCTCTTCGCTTGGGATCAGAATGTTTTTCACGTTCTTTCGGATCGAAATCAGGGAGCCCGTTTCGATATAATCATAGCGACGATCCTTAACAAGATGCTTTATAGCTTGCCGCGCCAGGGGGCATAGCTGAACCTCGTCAAAGATGATGACGGATTTGCGCTCCACCAAATCCACATGATACTGGAGCTGAAGCTGTAGAAAGAGATAATTGAGATCAGAGATATCTTCAAACAGTTCTCTGATGCCATTGGGAGCGGTGGAAAAGTCAATCAGGATATAGCTCTCGTATTCATTTTGAGCAAAAGCTTCTACGACCGTAGACTTGCCGATCCGTCGCGCCCCCTCAATCAAGAGCGCAGTGTGTCCATCGGACTCTTCCTTCCAGGCAAGGAGCTTGTTATAAATTTTTCGCTTGAACATATCGACATCTTCCTCGTGCAATTTGTTTTTAAAAGAATAACCGCAAAATTGCAGAATTTATATTGCGATTATACCGCAGAAAAGCAAATTGTCAAGATGATAGCCATAGCGAACACTTATTGGAATTACCGAGAATTATGCCGTTATCCTATTCCAAAAGCTGTCTTGAAAAAATATGTGAATATTCAAAGAAAAGATAATCGTAAAAATAAAAAGCGGGCCAATTATGTCCCGCAACATTTTTATTTTATATGCATTTTCTGCCATGTGCAAGGGGAGAATTGATGTTACTGTTCTTTTCTCCGTTTTGCCAAATTTTAACTGTTGTATTTCGTGAGTTGTGTCAATAGATAAACTTCGGGTTGAATGCTATTATAAACACAGAATTTGTTCTATATATAGAAAACAGATGAGAGTCATAGGAATTCTCGGAGTTTATTTTTTGGAGGTATCTTCCGATGAAATAATTCGGAGCCTTGCGGGATGAGAAAGCAAGGCGGAGTTAAATCTCTCAAAATTAAAGATTGTGAGGTAACCAGGATGTTAGATATTAAGGTTTTCTGGAAGTAGTCCTTAGTTTGCAGGTGAAAGATGTAAACTTGGGGCTACTTCCTTTTTGTTAGGTGAACAGTAATCCCGTTTCTGCAAATCTTAAAAATGTATTATTGCATTATCAAGTCAATTGACATTGGAAATATGCCGGGTTTATAATTGAACCATTATGAGACTTGACAGAAATTATTTTAATTCAATAGAACTTGAGCCTGTAAAGAAGAAATATTACAGTCTTTCCGAAGTTGATAATCTTCTCGTGGACATCCGTGCTAAAGCGCTCGAAATGAATGAAGAAACAGAGAAGCTGCAAAAAGAACTTGCAGAGCTAAAGGCAGACAATGCTGCACTTGAAAAAAAGGCTGCTTTTGGCAAAGCTATTTATGATCAGATTATACGAAAAGCTCAAGAGGATGCTTCGGACATTATAAACAAGGCTAAGGACAATGCAAAGATTATTCTGCAGCAGGCCGTTGAAGAAAGAAAACAGACTGAAAGATATCAGATTAATTTAGAAGAAGAGATAGTCACAAAAATAGCAAGTGCATATGAGAAGATGAAGAGGCAGAGTGAAGAAAGTATCGCTGAAATAAATGAACAGTTCCAGAGCTTTCTTGTCAACGTATCTGCCGTTAAGACAGAAGCTCCTGATGATCTCAGCGATAAAGTAAAACGTATTGCACAAGAAATGCAGGCAATAAATTTTGATTTGGACGATGATGAGCCTTTGACTGAAGAAACCAAAACAGTTGAAAAATCAGAACAGTTTCATGCAGTAGAGGAATCTAAAGATCGTGTTACAGGAGAAAATATAATCAGAAAGATATTTCCAACTGTAAAAGAGAAAAATGGGAAATAACAATAATTGAGAAAACAGCATGCCATCAGAAAAAACAATTCTTTGATGACATGCTCTTTTTGAAAAACTCTCAAAGAAAAGTATTTTTGGGGGTACAGTTTTAATAGGAATAAATTTTATTACAAAAATAAGGGGGATAAATTATTGGAAGCGAGAGAAAAACTTATAAAATTCTGTGAAAAAGTCAGTGATGGACATTACAAGATAACAACTGACTGTGCAGAATACAAACTTTTTGAGCAATGGATAACAGATGAGCAACTTGATTTACTTATGGCTATAGACGGCGTGCTCAAAATCAATCTGCTCAGCAGCATAGCAAAGAGAGCCGGAATGCCGAAAGAAAAAGCAAGGGCAATGCTTCATGAACTTGCGGAAATAGGAGTTATACTTCAAAAACTCATCCCGCATACAAGGATAGAGATTTATCTCCAGCCCCTGTATACACCGGGAGTATACGAGTTTATGCTGTTAAATGAGCCGTTTTGCAAAGCTCACCCGGAAATAGCATATTCTTTCCAGCAGCATGCCACAAAGAGCCAGGAAGAGCATGCAATGAATACACCTATGGGTGCCGGAATAATGAGAGTTATTCCTGTTGAATCGGCAATCCCACATGATGCCGAACAGATAGATAACGAAAAAGTAAGCATGTATATTGAAAAGAACGCAAATCATCTTTGCGCTCTTCCGTGCCAGTGCCGCAGAGTCAGAAAGCTTATGAACGAAGGTTCAGGTGATCTTGATGAGAATTTCTGCCTTTTCATGGGACACTGTGCAGACATGTTTATCAATTTGGGAAGAGGTAAAAAGCTTACAAAAGAGGAAGCTTATGCGCTTATAAAACATGTAGAGGAAATCGGCTGCATACATCAGATAACGACACTAGAGGGTGGAAATACATTTGCAATCTGCAACTGCCAACCGGAAAGTTGCCTTGCTCTCGGGGCAACGCAGTATTACAATACACCGCTTATGTCACAGAGCAACTATGTTGCAGAAATTGACAAAGAGAAATGTGTCGCTTGCGGCCAATGTACTGACGGATGTGCAAATAATGCAATCAAAATGGGACAAAAACTCTGCACAATCGAGCCGGTTACATATCCGAAAGCAGACCTTCCGGACGATCTTGAATGGGGAAGCGACAGATGGAATCCGAATCATCGCAGCAACAGAGAGTATGTTTATGAAAGTGGTACAGCACCTTGCAAAGCAGCGTGTCCTGCCCATATCGCAGTTCAAGGATATATTAAGCTGGCCTCACAAGGCAAATACATGGAAGCTCTTGAGCTTATAAAGAAGAACAATCCGCTCCCGGCAGTTTGCGGACGTATCTGCAACAGGAGATGTGAGGATGAGTGTACCAGAGGCAGCATAGATAACCCCGTTGCAATTGATGAAGTCAAGAAATTCATAGCCGACAAGGAACTTGATGCCAATACAAGATTTATTCCGAAACAACTGCATGATGATATTGCAAGCAAAAAAATTGCAGTTATAGGTGCAGGACCGGCGGGACTTTCGTGCGCATATTACATAGCTGCGGAAAGCAAAAAATATAAGGTAACAGTATTTGATAAAAATGACCAGCCAGGCGGTATGCTGAGATATGGTATTCCTTCATTCAGACTCGAAAAGGATGTGCTGGATGCAGAAATCGATGTTCTTAAAAAGCTCGGCGTCGAATTCAAGTGCGGAGTTGAAGTGGGCAAAGATGTTACCATACAGCAACTACGTGATGAGGGATATGATGCATTCTATCTTGGAATCGGAGCACAGAAATCAGCATCACTTCAAATACCCGGAGAAGAACTCGCAGGAGTTTATGGCGGCGTAGATTTTCTAAGAGAAGTTAACGCTGGAAGCAAACTGGAACTTGGAAGCAAAATAGTCGTTGTTGGCGGTGGTAATGTTGCAATGGACGTAGCACGCACAGCTGTAAGGCTCGGCGGTGAGGTAACTGTTGTATATCGTCGAAAAGAAGAAGACATGCCTGCAGACAAAGCAGAAGTTGCCGAGGCCAAAGCGGAAGGCGTCAAATTCGTGTTTGAACATAAGCCATTAGAAATCAAGGGTGAGGACGGAAAAGTAAAAGCTCTTGTTTGCGATGCAGGAGAAATTGAATGTGATGCACTTATTGCAGCGATAGGACAGCGTACCGATTTCGGAGGATTGGACCTTGGAGATGTTAAATTTACAGAAAAGGGACTTGTCGAGGCCGACGGATTTACATATCAGAGCGGACAAAGTGATATATTTGTAGGCGGAGATGTATACACAGGGCCAAAGTTTGCAATTGATGCAATTGCCGCAGGAAAACAGGGCGCCATTTCTATTCATAGATTTGTACAGGAAGGTCAGAGCTTGACGATAGGTCGCGATTTGCTTCATTATACGGCTTTGGATAAGACAAATCTCGACATTGATGCAATTAAAGAGAGTTATGATGATTCACAGCGTCAGACCCCGAATTGCGCTGAAAATGTTGATTTCAAAGATAACAGGAAGACGTTTACAGAAGAGCAGCTTAAAGCGGAAACGGCACGCTGTCTTAAATGTGGTGCTTCGTATGTTGATCCTAATAAGTGCCTTGGATGCGGTGTATGTACAACGAGATGTATGTTTGATGCTATACATCTGAAGAAACGTACAAATATTGAAACTTTGGGATATGCTGACAGAAAAGAAGCTTTTCCGAAATTCATTGAAGAGCGCAAACAGAAAATTGAAATAAGAAAAAGTAAAGAAGGAAAAAATTAATTGGCACTATAGCTGCTAATTAAAAAATGAGAAAATCGTCGGTTGATTTGTGCATTATAAACCAACCGACGATTATATTTTTAGCTTATGACAAATTAAGGTGATAACTGATGATAAAGAGTGTGATATAATAAAATAAAGCGGTTGGAAATATTGAAATTCATTTATTAAAGGCAATCAAAAGAGATGCGAAAGAAATCACCAGGAAAATTGCATTATGCATGGATAGTATGTGTGGGCTGTGCAATACTTCTGTTCTGCACATCTGGACTTGCTGTAAATGCATTTACAATATACCAGCCTTATCTTGTATCAATAAAGGGCATCACGAACACACAGTCGTCACTAATAATCATGTTCCGAAATCTTGCGAGTATGATTTCTATGATTTTGAGCGGAGCATTCTACCAAAAAATATCTTTACGAAAAGGAATGACAATCAGCGGGCTGCTCGTGGCACTTGCGTTTTTCCTGTTTGGATATACTTCCGGATTTTTGTGTTGCTGTGTGGCTTCGCTAATTATGGGTGTTGGATATGGACTGGGCACTATGATTCCTATTACCCTTTTGCTGAACAGATGGTTTTTAGAAAAACGCAATACGGCAATCGGAATATGCTCGGCATCTACAGGATTGTCTACATTAGGAATACCGTCTATTATAGCTGGAAATGTTGAAAAATACGGGCTTTCAGCGGCTTTTTGTATCGAGGGTATAATAATTACAGTACTGGTTCTAGTCAGTTTTATGCTGCTTAGGAATAACCCTGAGGAATGTGGATGTTCTGTATATGGAAATGTTGGCCAGGACGCCACAATTAGTCGCAATACAAATGGACTTGAAAAGAAAGATTGGTTGCTGCTTTTTCCTGCCCTTCTTTTTATAGGAGGTGTAATGAGCGTGTCCTACAGCCACATTGCGGTTTTAATGACCGGAGAAGGAATTTCGCCTAAAATAGCAGCAATAGCAATATCTGTTTCAGGCATTGCATTGATGTGCGGTAAAATAGTCTATGGCAGATTGGGAGACAAAATAGGCAACTTCAAAAGCACTTGGTGCTTTGCACCATTTTTGACAGCAGGTTTGCTTCTATGTTCATTTGTCGGTAGAAACAACGTTGTCCTCTTTTTAACCATGACAGTCTATAGCTTTGGGGTAGCGTCCCTTGCGGTAGGACTTTCTGCATGGCCAAAAGATCTTGCCACTGCTGAAAACTATTCATCAACAGTTCGGACATTTCAGATAGCATACGCAGGAGGAAGCCTTATATTTTCATCTGTTCCGGGAATTTTGGCAGACAAATCAGGAGGTTCCTACGCTCCGTCGTATATTATGTTTTTTATTATGTCATTTGCAGTGATTGGCATTATACAGCATATATATATTAAGATTAACAGAGACAGGACAGAAAACCAGGTGCTGCTGGACAAATAGAACTACAAAGGGAAATTAAAAATGGCAGAGATATGTCTTTTAAATGATTCCTTCCCGCCTTTGATAGACGGGGTAGCAAATACTGTTATAAATTATGCAGAGAATATAAAGAAAAGCGGTGGAGATGCACTTGTTGTTACCCCGAATTACCCTGGCGCCGATGACAGTACATTCGATTTTCCAGTCATACGTTACCCTAGTGTTGATTTGAGACGACAACTGGGGTATACAGCAGGAAATCCGTTTTTGCCGAAAACACTTCTTGCACTTGGACAGCGAGATATAAAACTTCTGCACAGCCACTGCCCTGTAGCTTCAAATTTCCTTGCAAGAGGACTTCGCCAGGAACTGGATGTACCTCTTGTGATGACATATCATACAAAGTTTGATATTGATATTGCAAATGCCATACATGGCAAACTTATGAGAATTGGCTTGCTTAGGGCGCTTGTTGAAAGCGTAAGCGCTGTTGATGAGCTTTGGGTAGTGAGCAAAGGTGCCGGAGAAAATATAAAAAGTCTGGGCTATACCGGGGATTATGTAGTAATGGCGAACGGTGTAGATATGCCAAGGAGAAGGGCCACTAACGCGGAGATAGAAATTGCCACGTCCGGATATGATCTTCCGCAAAATATACCGGTATTTCTTTTCGTGGGACGTCTTATGTGGTATAAGGGACTTAGAATAATTATAGACGCCCTTGCAGCACTTAAATCACAGAATATTGATTTTCGCATGGTATTTATCGGGAGCGGAAGCGATGAGACAGACGTAAAAGAATATGTCTCGAAACTTCAACTGGATGGAAAATGCTTTTTCACAGGTGCTATACACAATAGGGATGTTATAGCAGCATGGTATTCAAGAGCGGATATCTTTCTTTTTCCGTCTACCTTTGACACAAACGGACTTGTTGTCAGAGAGGCTGCAGCCTGCAGTCTTGGAACTGTTATGATTGGAGGAAGCTGCGCGGCGGAGGGAGTTACTAACGGTGTAAACGGGCTCTTCATAGAAGAAAACGCCGCATCATTAGCCGTATGCCTTGCTACGATTATGAACAACAAGAGCTACATGAAAACAATCGGAGAAAACGCATCTAGGGATTTATATATGTCATGGGAAGATGCAGTTGCAAAAGCACTTGAGAGGTATGAAATTGTAATCGATAATTATAGGTCTGGAAAAAGAAACCGTTGCAATAACGTAACGGATGAAATGATGCAGATTTATGCTGATTTCCTGGAAGCATATGAACATTTGGACGATGGTATTAAAAAAATCGAAAACGTAATCGACAGATATCTGTGATTAGGGTGAATTTTATCAAATAAAAAAACTAGAATTGCGTTTTTAAAGTTAATAAGAAATGGGAAAGTGAAACCGGAGTTTGGTGTACGGAATTAAAATTTATAAGAGGGATGGTGCACGATGAATAGTGGAACTGATTTTATTCTCGAAAAAAGACTTAAGGAACTTCGACCTGATTATCATGAGCTTTTTTCAGCTACGGCATTTGTAAGTGCGCATGCGCTAGATAAATATAGACTGTATTTTCCTGATTATACTGACCATTCTATGCTACATGCAATGCAGGTAATCGATTTCTGCAATCGATTGATAGGCCCGGAAAATATGACCAAGTTAAATGCGGATGAGATATATGTTTTGCTGGAAAGTGCTTACCTTCATGACAGTGGGATGGGGATTAGCGATGCAGATTATATGGCTCTTAAGGAGAAAATCGTCAGTCCGGAATTTTTAAAAGAACATCAAGATTACACAACAGCTGAAATTATAAGAAACTATCACAATGAATTCAGTGGTGAGTTTATAAGAAAATATGCAGCGCTTTTTGAAATTCCTACAGAAAAGCATGTCAATGCTATTGTACAGGTATCAAGGGGACACAGAAAAACAGACCTTTTTGATGAAAATGAATACCCCGCTGACTTTCTTCTTGATAATGGGAATAGAGTGTGTCTGCCGTATCTGGCATCGCTTATACGACTGGCGGATGAACTGGATATTGCAGCGGATAGAAATATAGGCGCGGAATTTTCCGAAATCGATACTATAGACACAAGAAGACATAAAGCAATAAGACATCTGCGGATGGAAAAAGATAGTTTCGTTTTCGAAGTAGAAACGAATGACGATGTGGTTTTCTCGGAGGTTGTAAAGGCCGCACAAAAGCTGCAGGAAGTACTGGATCTCTGCAACGAAGTTTTAATACGCAGAACACCATTTACCATAAGTCAGAAGAAAGTGACTATAGAAAGAATTGGTTAACGTTAAATTATCTGATATAATTTGAAGGTAAGTTGCTTAAAATAAGATCAGAACTCCAGTGGGACTTGTTGGCAAGTGAAAACATTAAAATTCAAAAAAGCAGAAACAGAAAGTAGTAGGTGAGATGAAATAAAAAACAGCTTTATTACAAAGCATATGTTTTCAGATACAATGGTTGTTATGATATTGGCAGAGCTTTCCGGCGCTGTTACTGCGGCCATTGACGGGCTGGTGATAGCCAGATTTCTCGGCAACGAAGCCATGGCGGCATACGGAATAGCGTCTCCGTATTTCTCTATAATGAGCATAATAAGCGGTGTATTCATGGTGGGTTGCCAGGGAATTACAGTCAATTATCTCAGTAAAGGGGAAAGGGATAAAGCGAATAAAGTAATGACGGCAGGTTTTGGAGCGTCATTTATTCTCGCTTTTATAGTTGCAGCATTGTGTTTTGCCTTTTCTCGTCAGCTTTGCATTGCATTCGGAGCCAGGGGAGATGCGGCAAATCTTGTAGGTGATGCATCAAATTATTTCAAGGGACTTCTTATAGGAGCGCCTTTCTGGGTGGGCTTTGTTGTTCTTACGCCTATCCTTCAACTGGATGCTGACAGCGGACTTGCAAAGACGGCAAGTTTTGTCCTTGCTATCGTAGATGTGGTAGCGGATTTTGCCAATGTACTTGTTTTCAAAGGCGGTATTTTCGGAATGGGACTTGCAACATCATTGAGTCATATTGCAGGGTTCGCCGTTGTAATGTGCCATTTTCTGAAAAAAGAAAGAATATTCAGCCTTAACTTTAAAGAACTTGATATTCACTCCGTACCTAAAATGCTTCATGACGGATTGCCGCGTGCAACAACAATGGTAGCTAGAGCACTAGGACCCATAATAATTAACGCAATAATTATTAAAGTTGCAGCAGATATAGGGATGGTTGCTATTTCTGTTCAGCGTAACATAACATTTATCGCAGGAGCATGCGGATGGGGAATCGGAGGAGCCGTTCTTATGCTAAGCGGTATGTTTTATGAAGAGAGAAATCGGGACGGGCTAAAAGATGTTCTTAAATGTATGTTGAGGTCTATATGTTTTTATGTTCTTCCTATCTGCGTTCTCGTGTTTTTCCTTGCTCCTAACATAAGTGCTCTTTATGTGTCTGAAGAAGGAGCTATAAGGGATGCCAGCGCATGTGCAATACGATGGTATGCGCTCTCACTTCCTTTCCTTGCCTTTAATACCTGCGCTGCAGGTTACCTGCAGTCAATTGGAAAATTTGGCATTTCAAACGTAATTAATGCTTTTATTGAGTGTTTTGCATGCGGGATATGTGCAGTAATTTTAGGAAAACTATTCGGAATTGACGGAGTCTGGGCGGCATTTTGTTTAGGGCAGCTTTTATTAAGTGCTGCTGTTCTATGCATAGTATATGCGAAAAGAAAAAAATATGGCGAAAATGGAATGCTTTTGCTTCCCGATGATTTTGATGCCGGTAATACAGCTATCCAAAGAGCATTAATAAGTATTGAGGATGTTGTCGCTTTTTCACAGGAAATGGGAGAAATATGTAAAAGCAGGGGTATAAGTCAGAGAAGGTCTTATATGGTCTGCCTTTGCATGGAAGAGTTAGCAGGTAATGTTATTGAGCATGGTTTTTCAGACGAAAGATCTCATCATCTCGAAGTCAGAGCTGTATTTGAGAGTGATGATGTGATAATTGCAATGAAGGATGACTGCGAGAAATTCGACATAACAGAAAAAATAAAAAACTGGAGCTTTGACCCTGAGCATCCGGAAAAGAATATGGGAATACGAATGGCAGTGGCAGCTTCAAAAGATATAACATATTCAAATTCAATGAAAATAAATACTGTGACAATAAAGGTTTAATCTTGACTGGCTTAAACATAAATCACAGACAAAGCAAAACCACATTGTATTTCTGAGAAGAAGACAATGTGGTTTTGCACTATAAAAAATCGGATGCCTTAAAGACATCCGAAATAAATATTAGTCTGTTACATAAGGAATCAGAGCAATCTGACGTGCCTTTTTGATAGCCTCAGTGAGTTCGCGCTGATGCATAGCACATACACCTGTTGTACGGCGCGGAAGTATCTTTGCGCGCTCGGAGATGTAATGTCTTAATGTAGCTGTATCTTTATAGTCGATAAAGTTTTTCTTGTCAACACAGAACTGGCAGACTTTTTTGCGCTTGTGCATTGCAGTTTTCGGAGCTGCATTATTATCGAAAGCCATAGTATCCTCCTGTTAAAATGAAATTAGAACGGAAGCTCGCCATCATCAATTCCGAGATCATCGAATTCCGGAAGATTGGATGTCGGAGCCTGTGAAGCAGAGTCAAAATCAAAACTGCTGCCGATAGTGGAATAGCCGGAGTCGCGGCGCTTGCTTTCACCGAAATAAATGTTTTCGACAACTATTTCAGAGGTTCTGCGCTTATTATTTTCGTTGTCGACCCAGTCTCTAATCTGAAGACGTCCGCAAACAACTGCCATACTGCCTTTTGTAAAGTAGTTGCAGATATGTTCAGCAGTGCTTCTCCAAGCGACACAGTCAATAAAATCGGTGGGATAAGATCCATCTTCACCTTTACGATCGCGATCGACTGCAAGAGTGAAAGATGTTACAGGAATCTGACTTCCTGTATGCCTTAAAACGGGGTCTTTTGTAAAGCGTCCCATAATCACAATATGATTAAGCATATTGAAACTCCTTACTCTGCTCTGAGGGTAATAAGACGACGCATAATGCCATCTGTAATGCCCAAGATACGATCAAGCTCTGCAGGGAACTCAGGTCCGCTAGTGAACTTCATGAGAACATAGTAGCCTTCAGAGATATAATTGATTTCATAGGCGAGCTTCTTTTTGCCTATCTCTTCAATCTCATCAAGCGTGCCATTAGCCTCAACAAGGCTCTTGAACTTCTCAACAACAGCTGCTGTTTGTTCCTCTGTGAAATTTGGGTTGATGATATACATCACTTCGTACTTTTCGCTTGCTTTTGCCATGGTTGCACCTCCTTCTGGTCTTTTGGCCCCCATTTCCTATATGGGAGCAAGGAAAATTTACCTGTTTTTAAAACAGGCTAGATTATTATATCTTTTTTATAGAAAAAGTCAAGAAATAATGTTATTATGGGCTCAAATTATGAAAAAAATTATTGGTCTAAAAATTTCATATAAGGTTATGCTGGCAATAGCGATTATAGTTCTCGTAGCATTGCTTTTGCCGATGCTGTACATTGCCAAATACGATATACCGGTTGATGATGATTTGGGGTATGGAGCTCAGACTCATGCTGCAGTTTTAAGCGGAGGGAATATTATTGATGTTTTAAAAGCCGCTGCAATTAAGACTGTGGATATTTATTTCGGATGGCAGGGATCATTTACATCAACATTCCTTATGACACTCCAGCCCGGTATATATGGAACACAATATTACCGGCTATCGGCGTATATATTAATCGGTACTTTTTTAATTGCTGTGTATTACTTCTACTGCAGATTCTATACAGATATTTTTTCTATTAATAAAACCGCAGCATTTTTCATGGCAACTGTGTTGTGTATTTTCAGCATAGAACTGGTTCCATGGCCGAATCAGAGCTTTTACTGGTATAACGGATCAATTTATTATACATTTTTCTATTCGCTAATGTTGATTATGTTTGCCTTATCCATTTCTTATATATACAGGGGCAAGGCATGGAGAATTGTACTCATATCCTTTTTAGCGTTTTTGATAGGTGGAGCAAACTATGTTACGGCACTTGTTACAGTTATAGCGGGTGTATTGACAGTTATATTTCTAAAAATTGCTAAAAATAAAAAGTGGAAAGATTTTATCGTTCCTACATGCATTGCTGTAATTACGCTTGTTGTGAGTATGATTGCACCGGGGAATGCTGTGCGACAATCTGAATTTCAAAACCATCCCGGCGTGATTGATTCCATTAAATATTCGTTTGCCTGGGGATGGACATATGTAAAAATGTGGGCCAACATCCCTTGGCTTGGTATGATGATAATAATCATACCTTGTGCGTGGAATATGGCAGGACAGTCGGAAAGATATGTTAAATATCCGTATGTTGCAACGATTTTGTCGTTTTGTGTTTTGAGCGCAATGTACACACCACATATTTATGCAACAGGAACTCCGGGGCCTGAGAGAATACAGAACATTGTATTTTTTGCATTTATGTTGCTGAGTATGATGAATGCTTTTCTGTGGTGCTCTTTTATTCGTGGAAAACTTAAAAGCAAAAGCAGCGGATATAATCTGACAATTGCACTCTGCACAGCTGTGATTGCAGCGGGGTGCGTATTTATCCCCGCATATAAGGGACAGATAAATCTTACAACAGCTCTTGCGATAGGAGAGATGAGAAACGGCGAGGCACAAAATTATTATAATGAGCAGATAAAAAGAATAGAAATTCTTGAAAATCCGGAAGTTACTGATGCCGTTCTTGATCCGCTCGAGAATATGCCGTTCCTTCTGTTTTCCGGTGAACTTACGACAGATCCGACCTACTATATGAATGAGGACGCAGCGACATACTATCAGAAAAACACAATAGTTGTTCGTTAAAGAGAAAATTAGAAACGGCTAAAACCCTTTGAATATAAAGGGATTTAGCCATTTTTCTATGCTTGTTTGTCGCATATTTATCGCTTAAATCTACAATCAGATACAAAAAGATAATGGCAGAAATTCGAAGATTGTTCATTGAGTTTTGGTGGAATGGTTATATATGTTGTTCTACGATATTGGGCAAAACAATAAGCCACACGTTCACGCGTACTATGGAGAATGCGAAGCGGTGATAGCTATTGATGGGTTCTCTCCCTCGAAAGCAGATAAAGATTGTCACAGGTTGGTTTGCATTCCATGAAGAAGAAGCCTATAAGGCGTGGAACCTTGCTGTAAAGGGTGAACATTTTGAAAAAATCCCGCCTATGAATTGAGGTGATTTAAATGTATATTTTAAATGATATTTGTTATGCCGGAGAAATGCAGGATGGCATCAAGGTTACAGAGGCAAAGCCCTTACGTGGCGGCATGCTACTTGTAACATTCTCTACAGGAGAAAAGCGGTTATTTGATACTACTACGTTGCAAGGGTCCGCTTTTGCTCCACTTGCAGATGAAAAGATATTTATGAACCCTGTTTTGTATCATGGCGTGATTACATGGAACAATGGGGAAATAGACATCGCACCGGAAACAGTTTATCGTGATAGCTATGCTTATGAGAGCATGGCAATATAGTCTCCGATAGGTTGGAACTTATGAGAAGATGGCCATATGATAGTCGTGAACTAGGCAATTGAACTACCGTGGATTCCCACTTAATATCCTAAAGATAATGGCTATTGTGCAGGAACTCGCGTTTCTTCTGTTTGGATATTTTATTTGTTTTGAAGAATATATTAATAAACAGAGAACCACAGGCTAAGAGTAAGCCTGTGGTTCTAAAATATTTTTAAAGAACGTAATATCTCAGACAAAAGTATTTTAATCTAGCGCTCTTCTCTGAAGTATGGGAGTCCAAGTGAAGCGGGAGGTTGATTCTCTCTTTTGTTTCTCATAGAGGAAAGGACAAGAACGATTATTGTGACAACATAAGGAAGCATTTTATAAAGTTCCTTAATAGCGAGATTCATACCCGATGGAATGAAAAGATACAATATATAAAGGCCACCAAAGAGTATTGACGCCAACACACCGACATTAGGTTTCCACATTGTGAAAATAACCAGTGCGATTGCAAGCCATCCTCTGTCACCGAAAGCATCGTTTGACCACACTCCGCACGCATAGTCCATAACATAGTAAAGGCCACCGAGGCCAGCAATCATTGAACCAATGCAGGTAGCCAGGTATTTATACTTAGTAACATTAATTCCGGCAGCGTCCGCAGTTGCAGGGCTTTCACCGACAGATCTAAGGTGAAGACCTGTTCTGGTTTTATTCATAAACCACGATGCAAGAAGGGAAATTATAATTGCAACATATGCAAGGAAACCGTATGACAGAAAAATTTTACCAAACCAGCCTGTTGTTTCCGCTATTGGAAGAGATTTGCTAAAGGCTGCACTTGTTGCAGAGAGGGCGACAGAAGGAACATCTGCGCCTGTCAGTTTAATAAGAGAACCACCGAAGAAATTACCGAAACCAACACCGAAGGTTGTTAAGGCAAGACCCGTAACATTCTGATTGGCTCGAAGAGTTACTGTAAGGAAGCAGTAAATAAGACCCATTACAAGAGATCCGAGAAGGCAGGATATAAGGGGTATAAGAATTGTTAGGAAGGTGTTCATTTCAGCACCTGAATTTTCATAAAGAAAAGCGCCGATAACCCCGCATATACCACCTACATACATTACACCTGCAGTACCGAGATTCAGATTTCCGGATTTTTCAGTGAGAGTCTCACCTGTTGCACCAAACATAAGGGGGACACCCTGCATTACGGCGCGGGGAATGAAAGACACAAAATCAAACATTTATTTGCCCTCCTTTTCGGATTTTCTGAAACTGATTTTATAATTTATGAAGAATTCGCATCCTATAATAAAGAAAAGAATGATACCTGTGAGTATATCTGAGAAAGATTTGTTCAAACCAAATGTTGTGGAAATTTCACCGGAACCTCTTTCAAGGAAAACCAGAAGGAAACTGGTAAGGGTCATAAAAATCGGATTGAATTTTGCAAGCCATGAAACCATAACAGCTGTAAATCCGCGACCGCCGGCAATTGTGGTTGTAATGGTATGGTCGGTGCCACCTACAAGAAGCAACCCTGCAACTCCGCAAAGAGCACCTGAAAGGCACATTGTACGTACGATAACTTTGCCTACGTGAATGCCCACATATTTTGCGGTTCTTTCACTTTCTCCAACAACAGCAATCTCATATCCATGCTTTGTGTACTTAAGGTAGATGTACATTCCCAGCGTGAGGAGAGCAACTATTATAATATTTAAAAGATATTTATAAGAACCTATTTGAGGCAGCCATCCGATTTCCGTTGACTGATTGATAATACCAATTTTACCGGAGCCTTTTGGAACTTCCCAGACAACAACATAGTATGCTACGAGCTGTGTTGCGACATAGTTCATCATAAGTGTAAAGAGGGTTTCATTAGTATTCCACTTCGCCTTGAAAAGTGCAGGAATACCAGCCCATATAGCACCGGCAAGTACAGCAGCTACAATCATTATAATGATGAGAAGCCAATTAGGAACTTTATCTGCCAATAAGAGCATGCAGGCCGCGGTAGCAAGTCCACCTATAAGAACCTGGCCTTCACCGCCGAGATTCCAACAGCGCATTTTAAATGCCGGAGTTACAGCAAGGGAAACGCAAAGCAGAATTGCAATATTCTGAAAAAGCATCCAGGTTTTTCTTGCTGAGCCGAAAGCGCCTTCGAAAATGGCACCAAAAACAGAGATAGGATTAAGTCCGGTTGCTGCGGTCGTAATTACAGCGCAGAATAAAAGAGCAAGGGCTAATGCTACAGCGCGGATAATCCATGCCTTTGCACCGGATATATCGGTACGTCTTGAAATATGAATAAGAGGTTCACGATTATTCATTTGAAACACCTCCTATTTTAGTCATCATTGCACCAACTGTGCGCTTGTCTGTTGTTCTTCCGTCAACGATACCGCTGACTTTTCCTCCGCATAAAACAAGTATGCGATCGCATAATTCAACCAGAACATCCAAATCTTCACCGACATAAAGAACAGCTACATCGCGCCGCTTCTGCATGGTTATAAGGTCATATATCTGGTAAGAGGAGTTAATATCAAGGCCTCTGGTAGCATATGCTGTCATCAAAACGGTAGGCGCATTTGAAATTTCACGGCCGACCAATACCTTCTGAACATTGCCGCCTGAAAGCTTTCTTACAGGAGTTTCAATTCCGGGTGTAACAACCTCGAGAAAATCAACAACATGCTGAGCGAGATGCTCAGGAGTTTTTCTGTCAGTGAAAAGGCCAAATCCGTTAGAATAAGATCTTAGCATCATATTGTCTGAAATGTCCATATTACCAACAAGTCCCATACCCAAACGGTCTTCAGGGACAAATGAAAGTGCAACTCCGAGCTCTTTTATTTTAAGGGGATCTTTTCCTATAAGCTGATCTTCCGTACCATTATCATCTATGTAGCAGATTGAACCGTTTTCAACTTTTTGAAGACCGGCTATAGCCTCAAGAAGTTCTTTCTGTCCGCAACCGGAAATTCCGGCGATACCGAGAATTTCACCGGTATTTGCGGTAAAAGAAACGTCATCGAGCTTTTTAATGCCTTCAACATCGCATATTGTGAGGTGCTCAACCTTTAACCTCGGGCGCGGATTTTCAGGTTCAGGTCTATCTATATTAAGCGTTACAGGACGACCTACCATCATGTTGGTCATTTCCTGCGCATTAGTTGTCTTAGTAATCATATCTCCGACAAATTGGCCCTTCCTGAGAATGGCGACACGGTCGGAAAGATCTTCAACCTCATGCATTTTATGAGTGATTATAACAACAGCTTTGCCATCATCGCGCATGTTTCGCAAAACAGCAAATAGCTTGTCTGTTTCCTGAGGAGTCAGAACCGCTGTGGGTTCATCTAGAATGAGTATGTCTGCTCCACGATATAAAACCTTTACAATTTCAACAGTCTGTTTTTCAGAAACTGTCATATCGTAGATTTTTTTATTTGGATCGACATCGAAACCGTATTTATCACAGATTTCACGGATTTTGTCAGTTGCAGCCGTCTTGTTCAGCTTTCCAGGTAAGCCGAGAATGATATTTTCTGTTGCGGTAAACACATCAACAAGCTTGAAATGCTGGTGTATCATACCTATTCCATAATTAAAAGCATCTTTCGGAGAAGAGATAACGACTTCATTATCATCAATAAATATCTGTCCTTCATCAGGGAAATAAATTCCTGAGAGCATATTCATTAATGTCGTCTTTCCACTTCCGTTTTCTCCGAGAAGGGCCAGAATTTCACCTTTGTAGATATCGAGCCAGCACTTGTCGTTAGCAACGACGGGTCCGAAACGCTTGGTGATATTTCGCATTTTTACGGCGGGAATTCTGTTGTCCATAGTGCAGTCTCCTTAAAATAAATGTGGAAGGAAGCCCTGATATGCTCAGGGCTTCCGAATATTTAAATTTGTAATTAGAATGCTGTATCGAGAAGTGTAATTCCGTCTATCTGAAGATCAAAGTAGGGAGCGCTGCGGAATTCAGACTCATGGAAGTAACCATCAGTAATTACTTCTGTATCGCCTTCATAAGCTGCATCAGTATCAACGTCTGCCATGTAGGTATCGAGGGTTTTGCCTTCAACGGTGAAGAAGGAAGTGTCAAATACATGGAGATTACCTGCAACGAGGTCAGCCTTGACTTCTTCTATCTTTTCAGCAGTGCCTGCTGCAGCAGCTTTATCATTAATCTCTGTTAAGAGAACAGAATCGGAGGAGATTGTTCCGGTCCAGTCAGCATCGATAGCGGAGCCGTCTCTTACGCAGTTAATGATGTAGCTGTAGTAGGGTGCCCAGTTGATTCTGGAAGAAACAATGTAAGTGTTGGGAGCAACGGATATTGTGGAACCATTGTAGGAAACGTCAGGAACTCCGGCTGTTTCACATGCAGTAGGTGCGCCCATGGAGTCAGCGTGCTGGGAAATAAGAACACAATCATCAGCGATGAGCTTTGTTGCGCCTTCTTTTTCTGCAGTCTCATCATACCAGGAACCTGTGAAGGTAACTTCCATAGTAACAGAGGGGCAGACATATTTTGCACCAAGGTAGAAAGAGGTATATCCGGAAATAACTTCAGCATATGTGTAAGCACCGACATAACCCATCTTAGCCTGATCGGCTGTGATGTCACCGTTCTCAATCATCTCGTTAAGCTTTAAACCGGCAGCAACACCAGCAAGGAAACGACCTTCATAGATAGAAGCAAATGCATTGTGATAGTTGTCAAGTCCTTCTGTGTGAGCTTTTGTACCTGTAGCGTGGCAGAACTGAACTTCAGGGAATTCTTTTGCTGCCTGGATCATGTAGTCTTCGTGACCGAAAGAGTCAGCAAAAATAATGTCGCATCCTGCATCTGCAAATTCTGCTGCTGCTTCATAGCATTCCTGTCCTTCAGGAATGTTTGTCTTTATAAGGTACTCAACACCTTCAGCTTCACAAGCTTCTTTGAAAGCATTGAGGAAGTTGAGGTCATAGGTGGAGTTTTCGTCGTGCAGACAAATAAGTCCAATCTTGAGTCCGTCATCAGAAGCAGTGGAAGTGGAAGCTGATGCTGCAGTTGTTGCGGAGGAGCCGCAAGCACAAAGAGCAAATGCCATAACGAGAGCAAGTACGAGAGCGATGATCTTTTTCATGGTTAATCTCCTTTAATAAAATTTACCGCACCGATATACCTAAAAATAAAGATAGTATCACTGCGGTAAAAATATGAAAATAAAAAAGACGCAAAAATATATAATGCGCCTTCAATAAATTCAAAATAAATCCGATAGTCCAGCATTTACGGCGCCGGGTAGAGACACAAATCCTTATTATTTGCATATATCGAAAGCAATATTTAATTACAAATAGAGAATACTAAAAAGGGTTGTGCATGTCAAGAGGGTTTTATACGATTTGTACAAAATCCAACATTTGCGTTTGTGCAGTTCACATAAAAATATGCATTTTGTACTATTTGCTCATAAATGTAATGTCATTGTCACTCATTGAAGAAATCATGGCAAGACTTTCAACGCGTATACCTCTTTCACGAAGAGCATTTCCTCCGCCCTGATAAACTTTCTCAACAGCTATTCCGCAGCCGACAAGCTCGGCCCCTGCCTGATTGCAGATATCAATCAGACCCTCAAGTGCCGCACCTGTTGCAAGAAAATCATCTATTATCAAAACTTTATCTTCCTTACCGAGAAATTCCTTTGAAACAATAACGGTGTTTGTGTTTCCGTGGGTATAGGACTTAATCTCTGTTGACCATAAAGAGTCGGAAATATTACGGCTTTTGCTTTTTTTGGCAAAAAGAACAGGTGCATCAAATAGAAGTCCTGCCATTACAGCCATTGCAATACCACTGGCTTCGATAGTGAGAATCTTATTAATTTCACAACCGTCATAGAGGTTTTTCCACTCAAGAGCCATATTATAAAGAAGTTTTGGATCAATCTGATGGTTTAAAAACATATCAACTTTTAAAATACCGCCGGGTTTGACAACGCCCTTGGTCAAAATTTTTTCTTCAAGTTCTTTCATAAAAACCTCCAAATATGCCGAAAAACCCCATCTCATTTAAGGACGGGGTTGATCAGGTGAATTATTATGCGCGTGTTACTTTGCCGCTGCGGAGGCAACGGGTGCAAACATAGACATGCTTGGGTGTTCCGTCTACGATTGCTTTGACGCGCTTCACATTGGGCTTCCAAACGCGATTTGATCTTCTGTGTGAGTGCGAAACTGCAATACCAAAAGACATATCTTTGTCACAAAACTGACATTTTGCCATTATGAAGCACCTCCTTGCGAGATTTGCTGTAAAGACAGCTTATGTATAATAACATTGCCTAATCCTAAATGCAAGCATTTTTTAACATATTTTAACAAAATTGAAATAAGAAATATGATTTAAAGCAGAAAAGAAAACAGATAAGATGAACGCCGAAAATCTTGTCATGCTCTTTTGGTTAGGATATAATATTAAATAGGTAGATATCCAAATAAGGAGGCAATAAAGGTGGCAAGCTATACAGTTAAACTTAAAACCATTGTGGAAGAACTGGGATTAAAACCTCTGCACCTGAGCAGTACGTATGAAACGGATGAATTGACAGTAGCGGACGTTAATAGACCGGCTCTTCAGCTGACAGGATATTACGATTATTTTAACCAATTGCGTATTCAGATAATAGGAAGAGTTGAAACAGCATATTTGTCAACTCTGAGTGAGAGCGGCAGATATGAGGCTTTCATGAAACTCATGAGTTATGATATTCCGGGACTTGTAATTTGCCATGAATGTGAACCGCTTCCGGAATGCATTGAAGCAGCAGAGAAATTTGACAGGAATCTTTTCATCTCTGAGCTTAACACATCTGACGTTGAAGGAAGACTTCTGGCATCTCTTCGTAAACATCTTGCTCCAAGAATTACACTGCACGGTGTATTAGTTGAAATTTACGGCGAGGGCGTTCTCTTGATGGGCGAAAGCGGCATGGGAAAAAGCGAGACTGCACTGGAACTTATAAAACGAGGGCACAGACTTATAGCGGATGATGCGGTCGAGATTAAAAAGATAAACAATGATGATCTTGTAGGGTCTGCCCCCGATTTAATACGTTATTATATGGAACTTCGCGGAATAGGAGTTATAAATGTTCGCCATATTTACGGAATGAGTGCAGTAAAGCCGGAAGGCAAAATAGATATGGTTATAAATATGGAGCCCTGGGATGATAAAAAGGTTTACGATAGGTTGGGCTTAGAAAATGAAACCTATGAAATATTAGGACTTAAGCTTCCAAAGCTTACAATTCCTGTAAGACCGGGAAGAAATCTTGCAGTTATCATGGAACTTGCGGCACTTAACAACAGACAGAAGAAACTTGGTTATAATGCAGCAGAGACACTCGCTGCAAAAGTTGATGCAATGGCGGATGGTATTTACTTATGAGTGAAACGGAAAATATAAAAATTGAAAATGAAGAGCTTGCTCCTTTGAATGTGAAGGAGAGAATAGAGAAATCTATAAGGGAAATAAGGAAGGAACTTCCTTGTCTTGACTTAAGAGAAAATGAACCGATGGCATCGCACTGCTCGTTTAAAACAGGCGGAAATGTAAGAGCATTTCTTGTTCCGCAGGATATCAACTCCATGTCTATTATATGCAGCATAATAAAAGACAATATGCTCATGCCGTATATTCTCGGAAATGGTACCAATGTGGTTTTTCCGGATGAAGGATGTGATGAGCTAATGGTTGTGTCCACGGAGAAATTACAGGGTATGTGGATGCTTGATGAAAATCTGATTTATGCCGAAAGCGGAGTATCGCTTTCCAGACTTGCAGGATTTGCATATGAAAACTCTCTTACAGGACTTGAGTTTGCATCGGGGATACCCGGAACTGTAGGTGGGGGAACCATGATGAACGCCGGAGCCTATGGCGGGGAATTAAAGGATTGTATCGATACGGTTGTTGTGTACTATCTGCCGGAGCAGAGACTTTATGAAATGAAGGGTGAACAGGCACAGTTTTCATACAGACACAGCTGTTTTCAGACACTTCCGGGGAGCCTTATTTTAAGCGTTGTTTTCAAGCTCACAAAAGGTGATCAGGAAGAAATCGCTTCGAAAATGAAGGAACTGAACGAAAGAAGAAGAGACAAGCAGCCTCTCGATTTTCCATCGGCCGGTTCTGCATTTAAACGTCCTGAAGGACATTATGCTGCAGCACTTATTGAGGAAGCGGGACTTAAGGGTTTTAAAGTAGGTGGAGCAGAGGTATCTCAAAAGCATGCCGGATTTATTGTAAATACGGGGAATGCCACATCAAAGGATCTTTATGAAGTGATGGATCATGTACGACATGAGGTATATGAAAAAACGAAGGTTACTCTTGAACCGGAAATAATTCTGATTCCGCCTGAGTATAAATTGGAAGATAATGGTCCGAAAGCTGAAAAGCATTTCGTGGTCGGAGGAAAATCATTTAAAGACGAATGAGCTTTGCGTCCGAATGTAAAAATGAATTATGCAAAATTAAGACAGATAAAAAAAGTACCGCGATAAGTGAGTGCTACGGAATACTCCTTTTCTGTCATACATTCAGTGCTACCGAAATAAGAATAACAACGGCAAATGATGAATTAGCAACAAGAATCCCGAAGCTTTTTAAAAAAGCATTCGGGATAGGTTTTGATGTTGTTCCGGATATAAATCCGAACAGGAAAAAGAGCTTTATTATGACGGATGCGGATAAGATTGCAGAGATATTCAATGCATTTGATCTTGATGCATCAAGCAGTATAAGCCATCATATCAATTTCGGAGTACTGGAAGAAGACAACGACAGAATAGCTTTTGTAAGAGGTGCTTTTCTTGCCGGGGGAAGTGTTACGGATCCGGAAAAAAGATTTCACCTGGAACTCGCTACGAACCATCAGAGCGTTATACGTGAACTTATGACAATTCTTTTAGAACTTGGGCTTTCACCGAAAGAATCTGCTAGAGGAAACAGTTCACTTATATATTTTAAGCAGGCAGACTATATCTCAGATTTCCTTACAACTATAGGGGCAACAAAAGCAGCAATGAGTATAATGACGGCGAAGGTTGAAAAGGAAATGCGAAATACCATTACCCGTCAGATAAACTGTGACAGCGCCAATGCGGACAAGACTGTAGGCGCGGCGCAAAATCAAATGGCAGCAATTAAGGAATATGCGTCAAAATACGGACTAGATTCGTTGCCCGAAAATCTGAAGGATGCGGCACTTCTGAGAATAACAAATCCGGAGGCAAGCCTAAGTGATCTTGCAAGGCTTTCAATGCCGCCGGTGAGTAAGAGTTGTCTTAATCACAGACTTAATAAAATTATGGCTTTGGCTAAAGAGGAAAACAAATGAGTTTTGTGCATTTACATGTTCATAGTGAATATTCACTTCTTGACGGAGCATGCCGAGTAGATAAAGCGGCAGAGAAAGCCAAGGAGATGGGGCAGAACGCTCTTGCCATAACTGACCATGGTGTAATGTATGGGGCGGTTGCTTTTTATAAAGCGTGCACAAATGTAGGTATAAAACCCATAATCGGATGTGAAGTATATGTAGCGCCTAGAAAAAGAAGTGATAAAGAGCACGGTATAGACAATTACTATACGCATCTTATTCTGCTGTGTAAAAATGAGACGGGCTACAGGAATCTCTGCTATCTGGATTCTATAGCTTTTACAGAAGGATTTTACATTAAGCCGAGAATTGACTGGGAACTGCTGCATCAGCACAGTGAAGGATTGATATGTCTTTCGGGATGCCTTGCAGGAGATATATCACAGAAAATAATAAACAATGATTACGAAGGCGCAAAGAAAAAAGCCTTGGAACTGTCTGAACTGTTCGGCCCGGACGGTTTCTATCTTGAAATACAAAATCACGGGATTCCCGAAGAGAAAAAAGCATCTGAGGGCATAATACAAATCAGCAGAGAAACAGGAATTCCCCTCGTTGTAACAAACGATGCCCATTACATAGAGAAAAAAGATGCCTATTATCAGGATGTTCTGATGTGCATACAGACAGGAAAAACTGTCGATGATACAAATCGTATGCATTTTGAGACAGAAGAACTTTATCTGAAAAGTGAAGATGAAATGAGAGCACTGTTTCCGGATTATCCCGAGGCGGGAGACAATACTCAGAAAATTGCCGATATGTGTTCATATGATTTTGAATTCGGCAATTACCATCTGCCGAGATTCAAATTGCCTGAAGGTGAACAGGATAGCTACAGTTATCTCGAAAAACTCTGTGAAAAAGGGTTTGCAGAAAGATTTGCAACGAGACCTGAAGTACATAAACAGCTTGAATATGAATTGGCAATGATAAAGAAGATGGGATTTGTAGATTATTTTCTTATCGTTTCCGATTTCATAGGATATGCAAAAAGCAATAATATTCCGGTAGGTCCGGGAAGAGGATCTGCGGCGGGAAGTGTCGTTTCCTATTGCCTTAAAATAACAGATGTCGACCCTATAAAATACAGTCTCTTCTTTGAGAGATTTTTAAACCCTGAAAGAGTATCCATGCCGGATATAGATGTCGATTTCTGCGTAAACAGACGCGGCGAAGTTATAGACTATGTAAACAGGCTTTACGGCAATGACCATGTTGCACAGATAGTCACTTTTGGGACAATGGCTGCAAGAATGGCTATAAGAGACGTAGGAAGAGCATTGGGAATCAGCTACGCTGACTGTGATAAAGTAGCAAAACAGGTTCCGTCAGCCGTTAATATGACTCTCGATACAGCTCTGCAAATATCCAAACCACTTAGGGATATTTATGACTCAGAGCCTGAGCTTCATAATCTTATTGACGTTTCAAGGGCACTTGAGGGTATTCCGAGACACGCATCGACTCACGCGGCAGGAGTTGTGATTACCGAAAAACCGGTATGCGAATATGTTCCGCTTGCGACAAATGATGAGTCTGTAGTATGCCAGTACCAGATGACAACGCTTGAAGAACTCGGACTACTTAAAATGGACTTCCTTGGACTTCGAAACCTCACGGTTCTGGAAGACGCGGCAAAACTTGTAAGAAAAGAAAAACCGAATTTCAGAGTAGAAGAAATACCGGATGAAGATGCCGAGACCTTTGAAATGCTTGCAAAGGGGCAGACGGCAGGTGTTTTTCAGCTGGAAAGTGCGGGGATGACAGGTGTTTGCACGGCTATCAAGGCAAAGAGCATAGAAGATATTACAGCAATTATTGCTTTGTATCGCCCCGGCCCCATGGATTCCATACCAAGATTTATAGAATGTTCTCAACATCCGGAAAAAATAAAATATAAGCACGAAAAGCTTAAACCAATACTTGAAGTAACCTACGGATGCATTGTATATCAGGAGCAGGTTATACAGATCTTTCAGCAACTTGCAGGGTTTTCTCTTGGACAGGCAGATATGATACGTCGTGCGATGAGCAAGAAAAAGCACAAGGTCATAAATGAGGAAAGAGTTGCATTCGTACAGGGTGACCCCGCAAGAAACATCCCGGGAGCCGTGGCAAATGGCGTGCCGGAAAATGTGGCAAACAGCATATATGATGAAATAATAGATTTTGCAAGTTATGCATTCAACAAAGCACACGCTGTAAGCTATGCGATAGTTGTATATCGGACTGCATATATGAAGAGACACTATCCGCAGCAGTATATGGCAGCCCTTATCAGCTCTGTGCTCGACAATACCGCAAAGATGGCAACATATATAAGCGAGTGCAAGGAAATGGGAATCAAACTCCTTCCTCCGGATGTAAATGATTCCGATGATGATTTCAAGGTAGTCGGGACCGATATCCGGTTTGGACTTGCGGCCATAAAAAGTATAGGAAGAGGTGCAGTTAGAGAACTAGTAGATGAAAGAACGCGCGGCGGTCAGTTCAAGGATTTTGAAGATTTCTGCAGCAGGATGATAGGCCATGAACTTAACAAACGTGCCGTTGAGAACCTGATATTTGCCGGAGCCTTTGATTCGATGGGGTACACCAGAAGAACTCTTGTAAATGCAGCGCAGACTACAATTGACGGTCTCATAAAACAGAAAAGAGATAACATCGAAGGCCAGATTGATTTCTTTACAATGGATGAGGATGAAAATGAGCATAAAAAAGATGCTCATATTGTAATAAATCCGCTCCCGGAATACTCAAAGGCAGAGATTATGATTCATGAAAAAGAGGTTACCGGAATTTATTTGAGTGGACATCCGATGGATCAGTATAAGGCAAAGGTCAAGAACATAGGAGCTACACCAATAGGCCTCATTAATGGGGATTTCCAGCAGGAAATAGGACCAAGCACTTTTAAAGATGGACAAACGATGGTACTTGCAGGTGTTGTTGAAAGTGTAAAAACCAGGGCGACAAAGAACAATTCTCTTATGAGCTATGTCCAGCTTGAAGATGACACGGGGACAATAGAGCTTATAGTATTCCAAAAAGCGTTGGACAAAGGTGGACAGTATTTGAATAGTACAGATCCAATAGTTGTTAAGGGTAAACTATCTGTCAGAGATGAAAAAGAACCTCAATTTATGGTTGACAGTATAGAGCCTATAACAGCAGTTCAGGAGACAGTTAGGAAGAAAACCAAAGTTCTGTGGACAAGAATTCCGTCAGCGGATGATGAAAAAATGAAACATATTCAAAAACTTCTGATAATGTTCCCCGGATCTGAGCAGATGGTTATATATACAGAAAAAGAAAAAAAGCGCTTCGGTGCAAAATGCATTATACACGACGCGCTCATAAATGAATTAAAAGACTTCCTCGGAGAGGAAAACGTTAAATTAAAAGAAGACTGATAAAAATCAGTCTTCTTTTAATTAATTCACATATTCAAAATTTATGTCCGCAGCAGAATCATCTTCGCGGCGGCCTTTACGCATGTTGGATATCATAATCCAAATATACATTATCAGCATAAGAGCGGCGCCTACAAGCATAATCTGTTGGCCTATATATCTGCTGTCAGAAAGTGACATGAGGCAAGTTGCTGCGCCCATCATCGACCAGAACATAGCGTTGGTCCAGCTTGGGACCCCGAATGCAAAACCTGCAACTCGGAAAAAAGCAATCATTGAGCAGGATGCGGTTATAAGCTCTATGACATATGACCATCCGATGCTTGAAATTGAATTTTGTTTATAACATGTTATGAGCCAGAAACCAAAAAGAAGAATAGGAAGAGAGGACAGAAAAGAAATCAATCCCATATGTTCATTATGAGGTTTGTTAGCAGATGAGAGTATAAACGGAAAAGATAGGGCCGTCACTGCACCAAGGCATGCAAGAATATAGAGAAAAACGGAGTTCTTATCTGCATCACATTGAATTGCCAGAAGGGCAGATCCTGCAAGCATTATAAAAGAAACGGCATATCTGCAGAGTTTATAAATTTTACCTTCGTTTTTAAGACTTTTGAAAAAACTGTCAGGAACATATTTTCGTTCTGATTTGAATTTGGAAATTATCCGAAGGAAAGTAAAGGCTTCAACAATTAAAAGGACCGGGACAGCTACATTCCAAAAGGATGGATCGAAAAGTCCCTCATCATTTCTTGCAATCATGAGTTGCATCCATCTGACAAATATTCCAAATGCTCCAAATCCAAGAACATAACAGCTTGTTTCAAGAGATTTTGAATCTTCAAACATTTCAACGAATCCTTTCGTAAGTTAAGAACTGATACCCTATACCATTTTCTTCAAGTTTTTCACTCATCTCAGTACATTTCCAATCCGGATCCTGATCGAGATTTGCAAAGAACTTTGAAGATGTGGGACAGGCATCTATTTTTGTTATATAAATTCTTTTCGTATATGGGAAAAACTGCTCAAAAATACTTGCTCCGCCAATACAGAAACAACGATCATAAGATTTTGAAAGAGACAATGCTTCATCAGTGCTGTGGGCAATTTGGGCACCCTCAATAGCAATGTTCTGTCTTGTTATTACGATGTTGTCTCGCCCTTTAAGCGGTTTTCCACCGGGAAAATCTTCAAGAGTCTTTCTGCCGACTATAACAGCTGCACCGTTGGTGAGATCTTTAAAATGCTTCCTGTCGGCGCGCAAAACTATCGGCTGAGTGCCTCCATCACCTATTCCCCAATCGGAGTATACAGCTACAATTGCATCCATCAGACTGCTACCGGTATTTTCTTGTCAAATGTGGAAAACTCGTAATTTTCCATCGTAAAGGAATCACGGGTAAACTTATAGAAATTATCCACGGATGGATCGAGAGTAAATTTCGGAGCAGATTTGATGGGATTTGCTATAATCTCCTCTATAAGAGGTATGTGCCTGTCATAAATATGAGCATCAGAAATGACATGCACAAATTCTCCCGGCTCAAACCCGGATACCTGAGCAATCATCATTGTGAGAACTGCGTACTGGACAACATTCCAATTGTTGGCAGCCAACATATCCTGAGAGCGCTGATTAAGGATAGAATTGAGTTTGTTGCCTGTTACATTAAATGTCATGGAATAGGCACAGGGATAAAGGGCCATTTCGCTTAAATCTGCAAAATTATATATGTTAGTCATAATGCGACGTGAGGCGGGGTTGTTTTTAAGATCATAAAGAACTTTATCGACCTGATCCATATCTCCTTCAGGATAGTGATGTTTAACTCCCAACTGATATCCATAGGCCTTTCCTATGGAACCGCTTTCATCCGCCCATGCATCCCACACACGTGTGCGAAGATCATTAACATTGTTGCTTTTAGCTTGCCAAATCCAGAGAAGTTCATCTATTGCACTTTTCCAGTATGTTCTGCGAATGGTCAAAATGGGAAACTCTTCTGATAAATCATATCTGTTGACTATACCGAATTTTTTAACTGTGTGCGCAGGTGCACCGTCGTCCCATTTCGGACGTACATTTAAATCGGTATCCCAAATTCCGTTATCTATTATATCTTTACAGTTGGAAATAAAAATTTCATCAGCTCTGCTCATAATAAAATCCTCTTATGAATAAGTATGGTCTATAGGGATTACAATGTCATCTTCTGTATATCCGTAAACACGTTCCGGGATATCCAGATTTTCCATAATATCTTCTTTTGACATTGCAAGGAATGTGTCTTTTGCATAGTCAGGGGCAAAAAGAACCAGAATTTCCTCTGCAGCCTCGTGACGCCTGTATAAATCACTGTCATTGGTAACGCCTTTTTCATAAAGATTTATAAAGAGACGGACGTTATCGAGACAGTCATCATTTTCTTCCATTGCCTCAATTAATTCGGGGTACATACGGTCTAAGGTCTGAATCAGAAAATCAACCTGAAGATATACATCTTCTATTGAGCGGTTTGTTTCAATGGCGAGATCATAAAGCATCTGCTTATAGCCGATTGCTGTCCACTGACAAAGGCCAAATCCGGTACGGCTGTCAAATTCAATACCGTAGTGAGAAAAATAATATCTGGACTCTAAAGAACCCATTTTAAGATCTTCGTTAATCTGATCAACTCTTAGTAACGACTTAATATAATTTTCAGAACGATCGCCTTCGTATCGCCACGGACAAAGACGTGATTCACGCGACATGTTACCCATAATTGCTGCTACGGCAAGCGGATTTTCAAAGTAAAGAGATAACCTGTCCCAAATAATTTGCAATCTGTCCTCAGCGTAATCAGGATTAAGAACGACTTCAGGCTCAGGCGTAGG
>R06__coassemble_41_pt1 | contig 53400 bp, 65 predicted proteins | sample R06__metabat2_high_PE_044 | metagenome-assembled genome bin R06
TTAATGTTTCTTCTTATAAAGTCAAAGCTTAGAAACAATAATACTGCAACTTAATTTCTTTCTCTTTTTTCTATCGTTGAACTCGGCAATTGAATTACCGAGGATTCCCGCTTAATATCCTAAAGCAAAATAATCGATATCTTTTTGCAGTCATTATAGTATTCCGCGAAAGCAAAAAACGGTCCCATGAAATTACAAAAATTTTACACTGAAAGCTGCCGAATTCTTTCATGCAGATGAAAGCGTAATTATCTAGTCAGATTTGCCAGATAATTAATATAATATGATATAATAGTATCATAATTAAAAGTCATTCGGTCTGGCTTAACACATAGCAAAAGGGTTCGACCGGATCCTAAGCTCGTAAGGGCTTGAAATCGTCCGACCAGACGTTTGCTATAAATGGCTCCGCAAGTCAGCACATATTTGTGCAGATTGGAACATTGATGCAAACTTATTTGGGAACCCGCCGGATTCATCCGTGCGGATCGGTCAGCAGGAATCATGTGTGATGCTGTGAGCTTGCTTCTTAAAAGAAACAGCCAGGAGGCGGAAAACCGCTTCCTGGCTGGGCTTTTTGGCGGAGAGTTAGGGATTCGAACCCTAGAAGCCTTGCGGCTTACAGCATTTCGAGTGCTGCACCTTCGACCACTCGGACAACTCTCCATTTATATCTTTACTACTTTTCTGATTCTAAAAATGCAAGAAAACAGACAAAATCAAAGCAAACTATAAAATCTGAAATTGACAATTATGTCTAAAAAATCAAAGGTTCTTGTAAATAATCCCTTGTAGGATTTGAACTAATCTTATTCTAGGCACCTCAATATAGCTATAGACGCTCGTTTATTATACCAAATTTTTTTATAAATACAAGACGCCTATTATTCTCCTCGTCTGTTTCTTATTATGAAAAAAATGCTCTCTGCCAATGCAAGAACGCAGAAGAACCACATCAGCACATTACTGTATTTGTTAGATAAAAAAGCCATGGTTGGATTGAAGTCATTTAACACAAGGAATACCATAAACACAACTGAAAGTACTATAACAAAATGTGGTAGTAATCTTTTTGCAAGTTCTATAATTGTTTTTTTCATAAATTAATGACCCCAAACTCCAACTAATTGAAAATGTCTTTTATAAAGACTATATCTCCTACATAGCGACCATCTTTGTATGGTATATTCACATAATTTGTGCTGAAAGTCATCTGCGATGAACGCCCTCCATCTAGATTAAATGCAACTTTGCAGCCCAAATCTTCCATAATTTTTGCCGTACCAACCATATCATACCCTATAGCATATCCGCTCTGTCTTCCGTCTATAACTACGAAACAATAATGACCAGGTTCATAGTATCCGATTACTGTCCGTGGGTTATATTCCAGAACCTGCCCATAGCTGGTGGGAAACTCTTCGTATGCCTTGCCCTTATTATCAAGCAAAGATGGTCCGAAAGTCCATGCCTGCCATGCTCCTCTTTCAATTACATCCTGCGAATTATACTCGCCGGCTGTATAACACTCCATTGTACCGTCTTCAAATATGACCCCTATTTGAGCTAAAGCCGGCTCATCTCTTATTACTTCCCCATTTCTTATTATGACACCACTGTCAGTCGTAAGAGCATAGTCACCATTTATAGCAACAACCGAACCCGCTGCTTTAGACAAAGACCTTATATGACCTCCGACAGATGATGACGAAAGATCGTTATCGGCATGCATATACGTCTGCAGACAATGGATATCACTTACATATATGTCCGCCACATACCAGTGCTGTGCATTATAAACATTACCGTCTGAATATTCCTGTATTTCAACAGATACATTAGGGCTTTTGTATGAATTATTTGTAAGGACAACCTGCTCCGTAAAATGTTCCTTGAATTTTTCCTGCAGTGTAATTTCGCCAGAGTCTTCAGATTGCGGAGTCGGTGACGGAATAACAACATCAGCAATTGGCTCAACATCCGTAACATCTATATCTGCACTTTCCGCTGTAATATTGCTATTTGCCTTGAGATTTTCAAAAAAATGTGATGGCAAAACATGCTGAAAAAGTGCATATATTAGCAACGTTAAACATATAAAAAGTGCATCAAAAAACACCAGCACGCTAACCTTTGGCGGGTGTTCAAAATCCATAAGTTTACTTTTAATTTTCATCGGGAATTTCATTTCGAAATTATTATAAAATGACTACATTTCGGTGTCAATAACTATTTTCTTGATATGTAAAATTTTTTGGGTTATATTAATATTTGAGTTTAAATAGTTTTAAGGTGGTCTCTTTTGATGGTTAAAGTTTTTGCTCCCGGACGTACCGAACTTGCTGGTAATCACACCGACCATCAGCTCGGTCGTGTATTAGCATCTGCTGTTAATTTTGGCTTAACCGCTGAATGCAGCAAAAATAATGACAATGTTATCCGAATTAAATCCGTAGGCTATGATCCTTTTACCATAAAGATTAACGATCTAAAGCCAAATCCAAGTGAATATGGGAAAAGTATTGCTCTTGTCCGCGGTGTTTTGGCCTCATCAAAGGAATTGGGACTTGACGTTGCAGGATTCGATGCAACTATTACAAGTACCTTACCTGCTGGTTCTGGTTTAAGTTCTTCTGCAGCTTACAGTGTTCTTATCGGTAAAATAGTAGATACCCTTTTTAATGGCGATTCTATAAGTCCGGTTGCAATTGCAAAAATTGCACAGCGTGCTGAAAATGTCTTTTTTGGTAAACCCTGCGGTCTTATGGACCAGCTCGCCAGTGCAGAAGGCAAATGCGTTTATATAGATTTCAAAACCATGGACATTATGCCTATTACCACAGACTTTGCAGGTCTGGGGCTTACCCTTTGTCTTACTAATACCGGTGGAAGCCATGCAGGGCTTGATTCATCATATGCCATGATGCCAAAAGATATGGTCAGGATTGCCAATATGTTTGATAAAGGCGTTCTCGGCGATGTAGATCCCAAAGAGTTTTGGGCAAAGAATTGGTCTAAGGAAAGTCGTCCTGTCAGACGTGCAATGCATTTCTTCGGTGAAAATGAACGTGTTCCTAAAATGCGTGATGCCCTTATAAAAAAAGACGGCAATGAATATATGAAGCTCATGAATGAGTCCGGCAGATCATCTGAAGAGCTCCTTAACAATATTGTTACTAGTGCCTCAAAGGATACTAAACTCGCCGAAGGACTCGAGCTAAGTCGCAAACTTTTGGATGGTAAAGGCGCATGGCGTGTACATGGTGGCGGATTTGCAGGTTGTGTACAGGCTTTAATGCCCACAGAATATTTCCCTGAATATAAAAACTCCATGGAAGCTTATTTCGGTGAAAATACTTGTACGGAGATTGTAATTCCTTGAAAAAAATCTTATTCTTAATTCTTATACTGCTTATCGCTTCAGGTGCCGGCATATTAGTCTGGTCATCATCACTTGCCCCCGATGGGAGCCATGATTATGAAATTGTTGCCACGGAAGAACCTGTAGATATTCAGTCCAATGCGGATACCTTTGAATCCGATTCAACTTCCGATAGTGTAGCAGCTCCTATTCCAACTGCCGAACCAACACCCGAACCGACAGCTGAGCCTGTGCCGGAAGGCTTGTTCCCCGCAGGAATTAACAAGGGTAAATATGAACAGGAAACTGAAATTTACGGCACTCAGTATATGGAATATAATGTTGTCGTTCCAAATAACTCTGAAGAAAACATGGCACTTATTATCTATCTTCCGGGTGATAACTCCAATGACAGAGTCGACGAAATTCCATATCAGGAATTTGCTCAGCATGTAAAAGACATCTATGGCGATGATTTCAAGTTTATCATGCTGCTTCCTTGTACGCGTTTCTTTGAATGGCATGACGGCTGGATTGCAGAAGTTCTCAAAGGACTGATTGACAAAACCGTTGAAGATTATTCCATTAATCCTGACCGCATTTACCTTACCGGTTACAGCCGTGGTGCTGCCGGTGCTTGGCAGATGGTCGAGGATTACGGAGATTTCTTTGGATGTCTTGTTGCAGTCAGCTGTGGTTCAGATATTCATAATTATGAAATGTTTAAAGACGTCCCTGTCTGGGGAATGTCAGGTGATGCATATAATGACTCACATACTTATGGATCTGTAATAAAATATTATTGTGAACGTATCAATGAAATCGGTGGAAATGCTAAATATACTCAAGTAGAAGGTCACGATCATGATACCGGATATGCTGCTTATACCGAAGAAGTAATTGAATGGATGCTTGCACAGTAGCAGCTTTAAAATATTTTCATTTTTTATTTTTTATTTCGTAACATTTCCAATTATATTACGTACTATAGTTATGAAGGGACAAAAAAATTCCTTTATTAATAAAAAAACAAATTAAATTTTAGGAGGATAAAAAAATGTTAGATTCTGTCCAGGCCCTTAACGAAAATGATGTTCAGCAGGTAAGCGGTGGCGCTACTACTTCTTACAGTGGTCCTTGCTTCGTATACGTCATCAAATCCGGTGATTGCCTTTCTGTTCTTGCTCAGCGCTATCACACAACTGTTGCAACTCTTTGCGCAATTAACAACATCTCCAATCCTAACCTGATTTACGCAGGCAACAAGCTCCTTATCCCTTACATCCAGTAATTCGGATATTCAGATAAGTCCGGTCCTTACAGGCCGGGCTTTTTTCTTTTCCATGAATTTTAGCACTCTTGCTTGTGGAGTGCTAAAATTCATATTCTGTTCATATTAGTTGTGATATTTGTTCATTTTTCTGCTGTATATTTTTATCAGAAAAAATGAATGGAGGAACAAAATTATGTTCGAACTTATACCTTTTGATCGCAGAATGCCAATGCACTACGCTCCCATGCACAGCTTTGAGAGTTGCTTTGATGAAAATTGCAAAAAAATGCTGAGTGGTTTTACCGTCGATATTGCAGATAACGGCAGCTCATTTCTGATTGATGCTGAGCTTCCGGGATTCAGCAAAGAAGATATTAAAATCAGCGTAGAGAAGGATCTTCTTACAATCAGTGCTGAGAAAAAGCACGAAGAGAGTGACAGCAAGTCCAACTATATCAGGAGAGAACGTTATTGTGGATCATACAGCCGCAGCTTTAATCTTGAAGGAATCGATGTAGATAAAATTGAAGCTTCGTACAATAACGGAATCCTTAATGTCGTCCTGCCTAAGCTTTCGGATAATGCTCCCGTAAGCAAGCAGATTGAAATCAGATAACTTTTCCCTTCAACCCCCTTTTAGTTATCCCGGAGACTTTGTCTCCGGGAATTTTTATGATTATTTTTCTTAATGCTTATTGTATTTTTTCAAAAGTACAAGTATTATGTTTTTTACTTCCGCAGAAAGGCATCAGCTTGCTTCATATATTTTATTCATCAAAATCTGCAGGCTGAGTAGTGTTTATGTCTTATCCTTGCTTAACTATTGACAATTTAAAACTAGAAAGCAATTGCCGAAACGTGTTTAATCACTGCCATGATGCAGGGCTTAGTGTTGCTGCCGTCACCAAATGCGTACGCTCACACCCTGAAATTGTATATGCCACTATTAGATGTGGAGCAGACTTCATAGCCGACTCCCGCATCGATTTTCTTAAAAAACTCAACTGTTCAGTTCCGAAGCTCTGCACTCGTACAACTATGCCCGGACAAGAAGAAGATGCTGTCAGATATTCAGATATAAGTGTAGAAAGTGAAATTTCTGTTCTTGACAGTCTCAATCATGCCGCCTTCTCTTTAGGGCTTAAGCACCGCGTTGTTCTCATGATTGACTTGGGCGATTTACGGGAAGGTATCTTTTTTGAAGATGTTGATGCAATTCGGTACTTTGTCAAAAAAGTGCTTTCTCTGCCTAATCTTGAAATGTACGGCATAGGCACCAATCTTTCATGCTTTGGTTCCATTTTGCCAGATGAAACCAATCTTGGTCATCTAGTTGACATTGCAAGGCTGATCAGAGCTGAATTTTCTATTGAACTGCCGTTCGTCTCAGGCGGTGCAACTTCAACCTATTCTTTGCTTTGTCAAGGCAGGTTGCCTGAAGGCATTACAAATCTTCGCATTGGTGAGGCCTGGCTCACAGGCTATGACACCAGCAGTAATCTCGTCATTGACAATACTTTTAATGATGTATTTAAGATTGAAGCTGAAATCATTGAAATAAAGCGTAAACCTTCTAAACCTATCGGCACTCCCGGTAAAGATGCATTCGGTAATTCTGTTGAATTTGCCGATCGCGGCAATATACTTCGTGCTATATGTGCCATTGGCAAAGCAGACACTGATATTAATTCTCTTTTTCCTTGTGACAAACGCATTGCTGTACTTGGTGGCAGTTCAGATCATCTAATACTGGATATTTCAAATGCAGATAATTATCAAGTTGGTGATACTGTTTCTTTCAATGTAAATTATTCATCTCTTATGCATTTTTCACAATATCTTTGATTTTTTATTCATTTTTTTAATTTTTCTAACTAATTTTTCTTTTTTTGTTGACATGACTACATGTTGATGCTAATATACATTCACAATTGAATCGTCACTAGATAGAGGTGCGGTTGCGATAAGTAATTGCAGTGTAAAGGCTGAACGAGCTGCTGTAGTGAAAGGCAAGACCGCCGAAGTTGATTAAGTCGTTTCGCTTAATTTTGCTGGTTTAATGAAGAATATTCATTGAACTGTCACACAGCCGTGTGGAGCGCTATCAGAGTTCATATTTATTATGATTTCTCTTTTGAACCGCTTTCACTGGCGGTTCAAAATTTTTTTAAAGGAGAAAAAACAATGTTCAAGAACAAGAACAACTCTGTCGCCTACCTTGTTGCCATTGCGATTATTGTCGTATTGCTGGTAATTCTTGGCGTCACAAATGATGGAAGTGGCTTTGCCGGTACAGGCTGGGCTCTTCTCCCTCCCGCAGTAGCCATAGTTTTGGCTTTAATCAGCAAGGAAGTTTATTCCTCATTATTCTTAGGTTGCCTCGTCGGCGCACTTCTTTATACCAATTTCAACATCTGGAATGGTATAGTTGAGCTCATTGGTTCCGATTACGGCATAGTCTCCGTACTTTCTGACTCCTACAACATGGGCATTATTGCTTTCCTTGTTATGCTTGGTATTTTAGTAGGACTTGTAAATCGCGCCGGTGGTTCCGCTGCTTTCGGTCGTTGGGCTAAAACAAAGGTTAAGACCAGAGTCGGTGCTCAGCTTCTTACAGGTCTCCTCGGTGTTTTGATTTTTATTGATGACTACTTCAACTGCCTCACTGTCGGTGCTGTTATGCGTCCTGTAACAGAAACACATAATATTTCAAGATCCAAGCTCGCTTATATCATTGATGCAACAGCCGCTCCTGTCTGCATGCTTGCTCCTATTTCTTCATGGGCTGCAGCAGTTTCCGGATATGTTAACAGTGATTCTGTTGACGGCTTTGCAATGTTCATGAAGCAGATTCCTTATAACTACTACTGCCTGCTTACAATCTTAATGGTTGTCATGATAGCTTGCCTTAATTTTGACTTTGGTCCTATGCTCAAGCATGAATATAATGCTCAGGTTAATAATGATCTCTTCACCACAGAAGAGAGGCCCTTTGAAGGTGACGATGCATATGAAGACGTCAACAACAATGCAAGCATTCTCGACTTGATTCTTCCTGTTGTTGTTCTTATCATTACCTGTGTTATCGGTCTCATTTATACCGGTGGATTTTTCGATGCTGGCAGTGATTATTATCACAGTCTTCAGGGTGCATTCTCCGAAGCTGATGCAGCTGCAGGCCTTGCACTTGGTGGTCTTATAGCTGTAGTATTTGCTATTATTTACTTCATCTTACGCAAGAAGATTGCTCCGGCAAACAAGGCTTTCGATCAGATCCCAGAAGGTCTTATCCAGATGGCATCTCCTATTCTCGTTCTTACTTTTGCATGGACACTCTGCTCCTTCACAAGATATGCTCTTGACAGCGAAACCTTTGTAAAGGGACTTCTTGCCAACGCTGGAGCTCTGCAGAATCTTCTTCCTGCAATAATTTTCGTTCTTGGTTGTGTCATCGGTTTCGCAACCGGTACATCTTGGGGTACCATCGGTATTATGGCTCCTATAGCAGTCGGTGTATTTGACTTCGCAACAAATCCGACACTCTGTGTTATTTCCCTTGCTGCTGCATGTGCAGGCGGTGTTTGCGGTGACCACTGCTCACCTATTTCCGATACCACAATTATGGCATCAGCCGGTGCTCATTGCTACCACCTTAATCACGTTTTCACTCAGCTGCCTTATGCCGCAACTGTTGTAGCTGTCTCGTTTGTGTCATTCGTTATAGCTGGTTTTGTACAGAATGTATTTATCTGTCTCTTTATTTCAGTTGCTCTTATGGTAGTAACATTACTTGTTATTCGCTCTATCGTTCGCAAGAAGTATGCAGATATGTATGCTGAAATTGAAGCTGCTAATAAGAATTAATTAGTTATTTAAACACCTCATATCTGTATTTGCAGATATGAGGTGTTTCTCTATTTTATTCCAACCTAAATCCTTAAGAATTATTATGTACGTTATAATATTCTGAAGAATTTAGGTTTTTATTTATTTGTTTTCTTTTTTGTTTTTACTGCGTAAAATAATGGTATCAAGCTAAAAGCCGTAAATATTCCCGCCACTAGGAATATGGCATTTGTTGGAACTTCAATCGATATTCCGTCAAATACTCTAACAACTTTCACCGCTTTTATTACTATAAGGCTTAGAAGAGAACCTACGCACATTGGTATAAGATTATAAAAAATCTGTCTTACGCCTTCAATATTCCCTGTTTTTCCTTCCGGTGCCAGATTTTTAAACCATGCTGTCGTTGCCTCTAGATTTATCATATATCCAAGTGCTGAAAGCATTATAAATATGAACAGCATTGGTATATTCTTTGAAAGCGCAATCATAATATCCGCAATTACAGATAAAACTATTGATATTAATGTTACTTTCGGTGCTTTACCCTTATTAATTGGCTTCATTGCGAGGAAACTTAATGCAGCTGCAAGAAGCATACCTCCTCCCATTATAAGGGATGCATTAGTCTTGCTAAGTTCTATCCCGCTATATTCCGGGAAGTAATAATACAGATATGACGTTGAATAGCTCATATAAATATTAAATCCGCATGTATAAACACATATAACAAGAAGAACCCAGAGCAATGTTTTATCTTTGAATGTTTCTTTGAAGTCAAATGCCTGGAGCATCTGTTTAAAGAATGAATCTGCGGTTTTATTCGGTTTTAAGTTTTCAGGATCACGAAGTAGTATGTACGCAAGTATTCCAAATATTATTACGGAAACACCTATTACTACGAATATCGGCATAAAACCGAAATTTTCAATTATTGCACCCTGGAGTCCCTGGACAATAATGTTAGCCAAGATTGTAACAACCGCAATTATTGTAGCTATTGTTCCTCTGTTTGATGAGTCAGATATGTCTGTTGTCCATGGCATATAACCACCCGAATATCCTATTGCTCCAAAAAAGCTCATGACTGAATCCATAAAGACAAGATAGAACCCCAAAAGCATCATGTTATTCTTTGGTATAAAATCTGCAAATCCGAATAGTATTGTGGTTATTCCCCAGATAATCAATCCGAAGGATATTATCTTTCTTCTTTTTCCAAGTCTGTCACCTAGAGTCCCTGCAATAAATACTGCTATCATGGTAAACAATGCCGAAAAATCCACCATCAATGTTACTACAAGTGCAGAACCGGTAATTGTTGTTGCATAGGTTGCAAATGTATTATTTTCAATTGCCCAGCTCATCTGGCCTGCAAATGCAATCAGCCATATCATGAGCCATGTTTTTTTATCTATTGTCTTTTGCATATATCCCACCCTTTCTTTTTTATCTATTATCTTTTATTTCTCTTGAGATTACAAGATTTGTTTTTTATAATTAGGCTATGAAAACTGTAATTAATGAATTTAAAGTAGAACAATTATCTAAGATTACAACTAAGATCAGTTACGATGAGAACTGTTCTGATCTTCAGTATGTATATTCACATATTGGACATGACGATGCTGTTATTCCGGATGGACATCTTAGAATTCTTGCTGATGGCACATCTGTTCATGGTATCTGGAATTTCCCGTTGGATTATCTGCATGATGAGTTTTATGGTCTTGGCGATAAATCTGGTCCTCTAAATAGGCGTGGGCAGCGTTTTTCAATGTATAACAAAGATGCGCTAGCATATGACGCAAGCTATTCAGATCCTCTCTATAAAAGCGTTCCATTCTTCATCAGAAAAAATTCCTCCAGTGGTGTATTGACCGGATTTTACTTTCCTTGCAATGAAATTGATTTTGTAGATTTTGGTCGAGAAAGTCCTCTTTTCTTTTCAGTTTCTGTAAAAGATGGGCCTTTTTCTTATTACAGATTTGACGGACATGATGAATCTGAAATTCTTGACGCTTACTATGATATTACTGGCCACCCTTACTTCCCTCCGCTTTACTCATTTGGTTACTTCGGCTCCTCTATGAATTATGTGGAATGTGATGATGCTCAAAGCAGAATTCTTGAGTTTTTCAGTAAAATTGAGCAGAAAAACATACCATGTGAGGGCCTTTATCTCTCAAGTGGGTATGTAAAGCATTCTGATGGTAAACGTTATACTTTTATATGGAATTACGATAAATTCCCTGACCCTGTAAAATTTTTTGGTGATCTTGAAGGTCGTGGGTATAAAGTAATTGAAAACATCAAGCCCGGTTTCCTTACAACACATCCTTTATATTCCGAGCTTGATTCTAAGGGATATTTTATCAAAGATATTTCAGGGAATACTGTTGTCGAATATTACTGGGGTGGAAAAGCTTCTTTTGTTGATTTTGATAATCCTGACGCTGTTCTTTGGTGGAAAAGCATGCTTAAGTCTCAGCCTTGCAAGGGCATTTGGAATGATAATAATGAGCTAGAGCTCGAAGATTCGGATATTCCCTGGTCTCACAAGAGAATAACATATCCTGTATTAATGTCTGAAGTTGCTTATGAGGCTAAAAAAGAGCAGTTTCCGGATGAAAGACCATGGATCTACTCGAGAGCCGGTACAACTGGAATTCAAAAATATGCAAGAACCTGGTCCGGAGATAATACCAGTACTTTTGATACGCTAAAATATAACCAGTTTATGGGTATCAACATGGGCCTTTCAGGTATACCCTTTTACGGTCATGATCTCGGCGGATTTTACGGAGACACTCCCTCTCCCGAACTTTTGAAGCTTTCTTGTCGGTCAGGAGTTCTTCAAAGCAGGTTTGTAATCCATTCCTGGAGAGAAAGCGGAAATCCAACAGAGCCATGGATATATCCTGAAATAGAGGATGAAATTTTAGGATATATTAATGCGCATTATATGCTTTTGCCCTATATTTATGCATCTGCATATAATTGTGTCAAAAATTCTGTACCCATGGAAAGACCTTTTAATGGAGAAACTCTCTTTGGCAACTGTATTATCAAGCATTCTGATTTTACGTATTCTTATCTCCCCGGATCTGCGATTGTCCATTGTTCAAAAAACGTCAGAAACTCATCGGAAATTTTTGATGAGCTTGCTGTTACGATAGTGCCTCCTGACTCTAATACTGCAGAACACGAAAGTATTATCTTTGCAGATGACGGCGTTTCAGAGCTTTCTCTTGATAAATATACTGAGATTCGACTGATTGTTAAACATGAATTTATCCTTGTAAACAAAGTTCGTTTAAACTATACCGGTACCAAAAAAATTACATTTATTTTTCCCAATAAGGAAATTTCATTTGGCAGTTTTGCTGAAATTCCGACTAAAATCTTTTTTGACAAATAATTAAGCGGCCTCATGGAGGCCGCTTAATTATTTGTTATTTTTCAGCTTAAAACAACATTACCGTTTTTATCATAATTATAAACTTTACCGTCACTTCCGTACCAGTGAAGCTTTCCGTCTGTTCCGTACCACATCCCATTAGGCTTAGGTGTTGATGTAGCTTTCGGTGAAATTATAGAATAATAGTATGCTTTTGAGTCTGTCTGAATATTATCGACATAAACATATTGTGGAGAATCTGCACCATAATTTGGATTTAAAGTTCCTGCATACATTACTGTGCAGTTCGCTCCAACAACCATCCCGGTTCCATCATATGAGCGATTCTGCTTTCCTTCCACATAGAACAGATACTGATGACCTGCGCCATCATCAACCAGCATATATTTGTTATCTTCAACAAATCCCATTATTGTGCAGTTGCATGCATTAAGAGGAAGTCCTTGATACTGTGTCGGCTCTTCAAATTGGATTTTTGCTACCTGAGCAGCTGTAATATAAGATGTTCCATCTTCTGGTGCATCATGAATTGTGCCGTCTGACCACATATAAACAAGAGCTTCTCCTGTTGCTGTTTGAGTAGCTACCTGTGTAGATGAATCTGTTGTCGCAGCAGATTGACTGGTTGAAGTTGAAGCTGAAGTTGAATCTGAAACTGTTGCAGGTGCCTGAGTAGGGCCAACTTGGACTATTTCAGGTAATGCGCCAAATTCTATTTTTGAAATCTCTACATCCTGGAAGCTCGTTCCAATTGTGGGATCTAAAGTACCTTCAAAGTATACTGTAACACTGTTTGCTGCAACCATGTTTTTCGTGTCTGTATCAACGGGAACATCGAAAACATAAACATTGCCGCCTGCTTCTACAACAAGACTTTTTCCTGTAGAAAGCTGTGAAACTGTCCCTATTAGAGCGCCTGCCTCATTATGTTCATTTGCAACAGCTTGTTGTGCCTGAGTATTAGCTTCCTCTGCAGTTGAAGGTGAAAGAGTTGCCGTAGGTGCTTCAGTTGCTTCAGTTGCCTCAGTTGTGTTTGTTGTAGCAGATTTTCCACATGCACAAAGCGAAGCAATCATCATAATTACAAGTAATAATGCTATAAATCTTTTCATATTAAACCTCCCTATTTATCTTTTCTTATATTACCACAATACTATTTAATAGTGAATTATTTTTATAATCCTGCTTCCGGAAGGCAATGCATTTGTGTCCTTCCAAGCACTCTAAAACCCTCTGCCGTTTTACAAAAAGACCGTAAACCAAAATCATAAGCACGAAGCTTAAGATATAGACCTATACTTTTTTCGTCACTGCAACCTTCGGGGAATTGAGTCAAATGGCTTTTAAATATCGCATCAATCTGTTTATCCAAATAACCTGTAGTGTTTACGTATTTATTTGTTTTAGCTGTCATGTAGAATGCTAATGCCGTAACATCCGCAAATTTAGAATCAAGTTTCCCCATAATACTTTCATTCGATGCAAAATTTGCAAGTTCTTTGCATATTTTACCAACATTTACATGGTCTGCGTGACACTCAGATATGCTATCTGGATCAGGAGCAAAAATAATATCAGGCTGAACATCGCCGATAATTTTTGCTACATCAATTTTCATTTCTGAAATATTATAAAAATTACCGTCACAATAATCCAGAAATCTCACGTCTGATACTCCTAGTTTCGATGCAGATAGTATAGCCTCTTTTTTTCTCTCTTGCACAAGTTCATCGTTTCGAAGCTTTGTATTGCTTTCTCCAAATCGACCGTCCGTACAAATGAGAAATACCACTTTTTTATGGAGACTTGCAAGTTTACACGCTGTTGCACCTGCTCCTATCTCTATGTCATCAGGATGCGGACCTACAAATAAGTAGGTATTAAATTCTTCAATATTTGGCAATGGCGCTGCGAAATTAATTATTTTACTGAGCAGACTCACTTTATTTTCCTTTTACCTTTGGTTGTTTTTTGTAATTTTATCATATTCTAGCTAAATAAAAAAGGCTCTCCTTAAATGGAGAGCCTGATTGGATTTAAGATTATACGAGTTCGATAACTGCTGTTTCTGATGCATCGCCACGGCGGAAGCCGAGCTTAGTAATACGGGTGTAACCACCGTTACGATCAGCATATTTAGGAGCGATTTCATCGAATGTCTTCTTGGCTACATCTTCACGTGTAATAAATGCAAGAGCCTGACGATAAGATGCCAGATCCTTTGCCTTACCAAGAGTAATCATTTTCTCAGCCAGAGGAGCGATTTCCTTTGCGCGAGCAAGGGTTGTCTCCATGCGGCCTTTATCGAGGAAATCGGTAACCTGCTGGCGAAGCATTGCTTTACGCTGTGCAGTTGTCTTACCGAGTTTTCTTGTTCCGGGCATAATTATTTTCCTCCTTCTGTCTGCTTACAGGTTTTCTTCAGATGCGAGACTTAATCCCATTGCCTGAAGCTTTTGTTTAACTTCTTCAAGAGACTTGCGTCCGAGGTTACGAACCTTAATCATCTCATCCTCTGTCTTATTAACCAGATCCGCGACAGTGTTAATATTTGCACGTTTAAGGCAATTGAAACTTCTGACTGAAAGGTCGAGCTCTTCAATGGTCATGTTAAGCATTGTATCGGGCTGCTCAACCTCTTTCTGAATAACCGTTGAGCCATCCTGCTCAGGGTTCTCGGAAAGGTCAGTGAATACTTTGAAGTGATCGCGAAGAATTCTTGCGCCGTAGCTCAATGCTTCCTTCGCAGAGATGGTCTTATCTGTCCATACTTCCATTGTCAGTTTATCAAAGTCTGTCTGATTACCAACACGGGTATTTTCAACAGTATAATTGACTTTTAGAACCGGTGTATAGATTGAATCGACCGCGATTGTTCCGATAGGCATTGTAACATCCTTGTTCTTGTCGGCTGTTATATAACCTCTGCCCTGGTTAACAGTAAGCTCCATTGAGAGCGAAGCGTTGGGTCCGAGGTTTGCAATAACCAAATCGGGGTTGATAATTTCAACATCTGCATCGGGCTTTATGTCACCAGCAGTGACGGGGCCTTCTTTTGCAGCCTCTATATAGATTGTTTTGGGTCCTTCGCAGTGAAGAAGAGGAATAATGCTCTTTATATTGAGTACTATTTCTGTGACATCTTCTTTAACTCCGGGAATTGTTGAAAACTCATGCTGAACGCCTGCAATTTTTACATTAGTAACAGCATAACCTGGAAGTGAAGATAAAAGCACACGACGAAGAGAGTTTCCAAGTGTTGTGCCGTATCCTCTTTCAAGAGGTTCAACAACAAACTTACCATAGGAATTGTCTGCCAGGGGATCAAAACATTCTACATGCGGCATATCGAAATTAATCTTATTGACTTCTGCCATATGATAATATAACCCTCCTTATTAAATTCATGCATATATAATGCATGTGCCTTGGGAAAAGAATCGCCTTTCGAGGGTTTTACTTGGAGTACAACTCGACGATAAGGTGTTCTTCGATCGGAAGATCGACGTCATCCCTAGCTGGGACAGCGAGTACCTTGGCGAGGTTATTATTGGCATCGTACTCAAGCCACTTCGGAGCCGGACGAAATGCGTTAGCTTCAATGTTGGCCTTAATTTTTTCAATTGAGCGGCTGCTCTCTTTAAGTGCAATAATCATTCCCGGCTTTACCTGATAGCTGGGTATATTGACCTTGCGGCCGTTAACTGTAATGTGACCATGAGAAACCATCTGACGTGCTTCTGCGCGGCTCATAGCGAAACCGAGACGGTAAACAACGTTATCTAAACGGCTCTCAAGGATGGACAGGAGGTTTTCACCGGTCTGTCCGGGACGTCTTTCAGCCATTTTAAAGTAGCTGCTGAACTGGCTTTCAAGAACTCCATAGAATCTCTTTGCCTTCTGCTTCTCACGGAGCTGCTGGCCGTATTCTGAATTCTTGCTGCGTCCCTGGCCATGCTGGCCGGGTGCAAATGCGCGTGTTGCAAGTGCGCACTTATCTGTGTAACAGCGGTCGCCCTTGAGGAAAAGCTTCTGGCCTTCGCGTCTGCACTGGCGGCATACTGCTTCTGTATATCTTGCCATATTTCTTTACCTCCTTCTTATACACGACGACGTTTCGGAGGACGGCATCCATTGTGTGCAATAGGAGTGCAATCCTTGATCATCGTTACTTCAAGTCCTGCTGTCTGGAGAGCACGGATAGCTGCTTCACGGCCTGAGCCGGGGCCCTTTACGAATACTTCTACAGACTTAAGACCATGTTCCATTGCAGCTTTTGCAGCTGTTTCTGCTGCTTCAGATGCTGCGAAGGGGGTAGACTTTTTGCTTCCGCGGAAGCCTAGGCCACCTGCGGATGCCCATGATAATGCATTACCCTGTGTATCGGTAACTGTTACCATTGTGTTGTTGAAGGAAGAGCTGATATGAACCTGGCCTTTTTCAATGTTCTTACGCTCTCTTCTACGAGTTCTGACTTTTTTCTTTGCGTTAGCTGCCATTATTCATATCCTCCTTTACTTCTTTTTGTTAGCAATTGTACGTTTCGGACCTTTACGGGTACGAGCGTTTGTCTTGCTTCTCTGTCCGCGAACAGGAAGTCCGCGTCTGTGACGCTGTCCTCTGTAGCATCCAATTTCGGTCAGGCGCTTGATATCAAGTGCTGTCTGACGGCGAAGGTCACCTTCAACTATAAAGTTGTGGTCGATGCATTCACGGAGCTTTGCTTCTTCTTCTTCAGTGAGATCCTTGACTCTGGTATCGGGATTGACACCTGTCAGTTCGAGAATTTTCTTTGCGCTTGTTCTGCCGATACCGTAGACATAGGTGAGACCTATTTCAATACGTTTCTCTTTGGGCAGGTCAACGCCGGCTATACGTGCCATACTTTTTAATCATCCTTTCGATATTTTCTTCCGTTATACGGATAGGATTCCGGGGACTTGTTCCCGCCGGAGGGAGTCACCCAGGTTCGGGGTTAATTAACCCTGTCTCTGTTTGTGCTTAGGGTTTTCACAGATAACCATAACTTTTCCTTTGCGCTTGATTATCTTGCACTTGTCGCACATGGGTTTAACCGAAGGTCTGACTTTCATGAATTGTACCTCCTTGTTATTTGCTTCTCCAAACGATTCTGCCACGGCTGACATCATAAGGTGACATCTGAACTGTGACTTTATCGCCCGGTAGAATTCTAATGTAGTTCATCCGGAGTTTTCCGGAGATATGCGCCAGAATAATGTGGCCGTTGCCGATATCAACTCTGAAAGAGGTGTTAGGCAGGGATTCAACGACCGTGCCTTCTAATTCTATTACATCGTCTTTTGCCAATGTTTAATCCTCCAAAGTAAGTATTTCCGGTTCGCCGTCTGTGATGGCAATTGTGTTTTCATAATGTGCTGCGAGTGTTCCGTCTGCTGAAACAACAGTCCAATCATTATCCAGAACTTCAATTGCATAATCACCCATTATTACCATAGGTTCAACCGCAATTGTCATTCCTCTTACGAGTCTTGGATTACTTCTTTTTATAATTCTTCTGTCGTCTCTGTAATTTGGTACTTCTGGTGCTTCGTGCATTTCTCTGCCGACTCCATGTCCGACAAAGTCTCGCACTACCGAAAATCCGTGGCTTTCTACATAATCTTGTATTGCGCCCCCGATATCGGAAATCCGGTATCCTTCTTTTGCGAATTTGATACCTTCAAAGAAGCTTTGCTTTGTTACCTCAATCAGACGTTTTGCTTCTTCGCTTACTTCACCGCAAGCGAATGTCCCTGCACAGTCACCAACGTATCCGTTAAACGTTGCACCAACGTCAATTGAAACTATATCACCATTTCTTACAGTACGTTTTCCGGGGATACCATGTATAACTTCTTCGTTAATTGATGCACATACACTACCTGGAAATCCATCATAACCGAGGAAGGTAGGAATTGCACCGCTTTTAACTATGTAGTCGTGTACAGCTTTATCTATCTGCTTCGTGCTCACGCCGTCCCTTATTGCCTGCTCAGCTATTTTTCTCGCGTTTGCAGTAATTTTACCGGCCTGACGCATTATTTCAATTTCTCTGGGAGTTTTAATTATAATCTTTTGCGACATGTTCAAATTCCCAGGACCTTCTTTATAGCATCTGTTGTTTCGGTGATGCTAGGTTGATTATCAACCTCCGAGAGCTTATTTAAATTTCTGTAGAAATCAATAAGTGGCTCGGTATCTTTGTGATACGCTTTAAGACGTTCCAGTACCACGGCAGGATCGTCATCCTTTCGGATTGTAAGTTCTCCACCGCATACATCGCAAACGCCGTCCGCGATCGGAGGATTAAACTTCATATGATATGTCCTTGAGCAGTCTTTGCAAGTCCTGCGTCCGGTCATTCTATCAATTATTGTCTGATCCTCAATGTTAATGGAAACTACCTTGTCAATTTCTATGCCAAGCGCTTCCATTGCTTCTGCCTGAGCGATTGTACGAGGTACACCGTCTAAGATGTATCCGTTGCGGCAATCATCAAGGGCAAGTCTTTCCTTTATAATGCCTATTATGACATCATCCGGAACAAGCTTTCCATCGTTAATATACTGCTTCGCTATCAGGCCTACAGGCGTGCCGTCTTTAATGGCGGCACGCAGAATATTGCCTGTAGAGATAGTTGGAATTCCAAGTAATTCACTTAAAATTTCCGACTGAGTTCCTTTTCCCGCACCAGGTGCGCCAAGAAGAATCAGTTTCATCATCAATCTCCTAATTAATCAAGGAATCCCTTGTAGTTGCGGAGAGTGAGCTGAGCTTCGAGGGCACGGATTGTCTCAAGGGCAACACCAACAACGATTATGATGGATGTTCCGCCGAGAGAAAGTCCTGTGAGAGAAGCAGAGGAGCTGAAGTTCGATATCAGAATAGGAACAGTAGCAATAATACCAAGGTAGATTGCTCCAAACAGTGTAATCTTGTTGAGAACCTTCTGAATGAACTCGCTTGTCGGCTTGCCAGGACGGAAGCCGGGGATGTATCCGCCGTTCTTCTTTAAATTATTAGCTACTTCAATCGGATTAAACTGAATTGTTGAGTAGAAATATGCAAAGAAGATTATTAGCAGGAAATAAATTACAGCATAAAGAATTGTATCTGTCTGTGCCCACCAGCTGTTTGCTTTGCCGGAAAATGCGGCAATTGTAGCAGGAAGAGAAGCAATAGACTGTGCAAAGATTATAGGCATAACACCGGACATATTTACCTTCATAGGAAGGTGAGTATTCTGTCCACCGTACATCTTGCGTCCAACAACTCTCTTAGAATACTGTACCGGGATTCTGCGTTCTGCATCGTTAACAAGAACAATGAGAACTATAATTGCAAGTGCACCGAGATACATAAGTACAGCAACCCACCATTTAAGGCTTCCGCTTGTAACATTGCCTATTGTCTGAATGATGCTTACGGGGAAACGGGAGATAATGCTTGCAAAAAGTATTATTGAAATACCATTTCCGATACCATACTCTGTAATCTGTTCGCCAAGCCACATGATAAGAGCTGAACCTGATGTAAATGTAAGTATTATAACTACCGCTGCCCAGAAGCTGCTCTGTGCATCGCTTACAAGAAGGCTGTTGTTCTTAATGAGCATGTAGTAGGCAAAGCCCTGTAAAAGGCCGATACCGACTGTTGTATAACGTGTGATAGATGCGATTTTTTTGCGTCCCTCTTCGCCTTCTTCCTTGCTCATTCTTTCAAGAGCAGGAATTGCAATGCAGAGAAGCTGAATAATAATGGATGCATTGATGTATGGTTGGATGCTCAAGGCAAAAATTGTTGCCTGTGAAAATGCACTACCAGACATAACATTCAAAAGTCCAAGGACTGTTGATCCCATGGATGAGAAGTAATATTGAAGAGCATCTCTGTTAATATATGGAACAGGGATTGCATTTCCTATACGATAAAGCAGGACTATGAGAAGTGTGAATAAAATCTTGTTGCGGATTTCTTCAACTTTCCATGCATTACGTAAAGTTTGAATCATCAAACCACCTCTGTCTTTCCGCCGGCCGCTTCAATCTTCTGTTTTGCGGTTTCGGAGAAAGCAGCAGCTTTAACAGTCAGTTTCTTGGAAATTTCACCATTACCAATTATCTTTATGCCGTACTCGCATTTTGAGATAACGCCTGCATCGAGTAAAGCCTGAGCATCAACAACGTCACCGTCATTAAACTTGTTAAGGAAAGATACATTGAGTGCTGTTAAGGGCTTTGCAAAGATGTTGTTAAATCCTCTTTTAGGAATACGACGTGCCAGAGGCATCTGGCCACCTTCAAATCCTATACGGGTTCCGCCACCGCTACGGGCTTTCTGACCTTTATGACCACGGCCTGCTGTTTTACCGTTACCAGTAGCATGGCCTCTGCCTTTACGCTTGTCAACATGTGTTGAGCCGGGAACCGGAGAAAGTTCATTAATATACATTCCGATATCCTCCTTATTCTTCTGTTACCTTAAGCAGATAGCCGATCTTAGCTATTTTGCCACGGGTCTGGGGATTGTCGGGCTGTACTGTCTCGTTGCCGATCTTGTGCAGACCGAGAGATTTAGCAGTTGCGATATGAGAATCGAGTCTGCCGTTAAGGCTCTTTACGAGCTTAATTCTAAGTTTAGCCATTGTCTGCCTCCTTAACCCTGAACTTCTTCAGGAGTCTTATCTCTGTATGCAGCAATCTGCTTTGCATCACGAAGAGATTTAAGGCCTTCCATTGTAGCTGCAACAACGTTTGCAGGATTGTTTGTACGCAGGCATTTTGTACGAATATTCTTAATGCCGGCTGCTTCAACAACTGCACGAACTGCGCCACCAGCTATAACTCCAGTGCCTTCCGGTGCGGGCTTTAAAAGTACGCGTCCTGCGCCGAACTCACCAATAACTTCATGAGGAATTGTTGTTCCGCTAAGTGTAATGTTGCACATATTCTTCTTAGCATCTTCAAGTCCCTTGCGGATAGCTTCGGAAACTTCGTTTGCCTTGCCCATTCCGTAACCTGCTTTGCCCTTGCCGTCACCGACAACACAAAGAGCTGAGAACTTTGCAACACGGCCGCCTTTAACGGTCTTGCTTACACGGTTGAGGGAAACTACTTTTTCAATATATTCGGAAACTGCTTCTTCCTTATTGCGACGTTCACGTCTTTCATTTGTATATGCCATTTTGTAATCCCCCTTCCTCAGAATTTGAGGCCGCCCTCACGGGCGCCTTCTGCCAATGCCTGAACACGGCCGTGATAAATATAGCCGCCGCGGTCAAACACGACTTCTTCGATGCCTTTCTTCAGAGCACGCTCTGCTAATGTTGCACCGACCTTCTTTGCTGCTTCAGCATTGCCGCCGTTGCCGCTGAAATCTTTCTCGACAGTAGAAGCTGAAACGAGAGTGTTTCCTGCTACATCGTCAATAATCTGAGCATAAATATTGCTTTCGCTACGAAATACGCAGAGACGGGGTTTCTCGGCTGTGCCGGAGATCTTACCGCGGACTCTGACGTGGCGCTTGATGCGCTGTCCTTTTGTATCAGGTCTTTTTATCATATCAGGCGCACCTCCCCTTATTTAATACCAGTCTTGCCTTCTTTGCGGCGGATAGTTTCGTAATCGTACTTGATTCCCTTGCCTTTGTACGGCTCCGGAGGACGAACGCCACGAACTTCTGCTGCGAACTGGCCGACCTTCTGCTTGTCCATGCCTTTTACGATAACGTGGTTTGCATCAGGAACTTCTGTTGTAACCCATTCAGTATCAGGGAACTCAACAGGATGTGAGTAACCAACGTTAAGAACTAATTTGTTGCCTTCCTTGCTGGCTTTATAACCAACACCGTTAATCTCAAGCTTCTTTGAGAAGCCTTCTGTAACGCCAACAACCATGTTGTTGAGAAGGGTTCTTGTAAGGCCATGTAAAGACTTGCTTTCTTTGCTCTCGTCAGAACGTGCTACATTTATAACACCGTTATCCTGGTTGAGCTGGATCTGGGGAACGAGCTGCTGCTCAAGTGTTCCTTTTGGACCTTTAACTGTGACGAAATTTCCGTCAGCAATTGTAACTTCCACACCTGCAGGAATGGTAATAGGCTTTAAACCAATTCTAGACATTTAAATACCCTCCTTACCATACAAACGCAAGGACTTCGCCGCCAACATTAAGCTTTCTTGCTTCTTTGTCAGTCATAACGCCCTTGGAAGTGGAAATGATAGCTATACCGAGACCACGGAGAACGCGGGGAAGCTCGTCTGCGCCTGCATAAACGCGAAGGCCTGGCTTGCTTACGCGGCGAAGACCCTGAATGGCCTTCTCTTTTCCGGGAAGATACTTAAGGGTAATACGGATGATACCCTGTGTACCGTCTTCGATAAGCTGGTAGTTTTTGATGTAACCTTCTTTAAGAAGAATGTCAGCAATAGCGACTTTCATCTTGGATGCAGGAACATCAACGGATTCGTGCTTTGCACTGCCGGCATTGCGGATACGAGTCAGCATGTCAGCAATAGGGTCTGTGATTTGCATTTTTCAAATCTCCTTTTTTAGAGTTACCGCTCATTTAAGCGGTTTCAGCGACGAGGTTCCATGCCAATACTTGATTGGACATGGCCTTTCGTCGGCGGATGCTTCTTATCTTATTAGAAAGAAGCTTTACGTACTCCGGGAATCTGGCCTTTGTAGGCTAATTCACGGAAGCAAATACGGCAGATGCCGTAATTACGCAGATAAGCATGAGGACGACCGCAGATCTTGCAGCGGTTGTACTTACGAGTGGAGAACTTAGCAGGAGCCTGCTGTTTCAAAATCATAGATTTCTTTGCCATAATTCATTAACTCCTCTCTTAAGATACGAACGGAGCGCCGAGGAGCTTTAAGAGCTCTCTTGCTTCTTCGTCTGTCTTCGCAGTTGTAGTAATAGCGATATTCATTCCGCGAAGCTTTTCAATCTTGTCGTACTCGATTTCAGGGAATATAATCTGCTCTTTAAGTCCGAGGCTGTAGTTGCCGCGTCCGTCAAAAGCATCTGCGCTGATTCCGCGGAAGTCACGGACACGGGGCAGAGCTATATTAAAGAGACGATCAAGGAATTCCCACATACGATCCTGGCGAAGTGTAACCTTAACGCCAACATTCATTCCCTCACGAAGTTTGAAGTTAGCAACAGACTTTCTTGCTGTAGTAGCAACTGCGTGCTGACCTGTAATAGCGCTGATGTCTTTGATAACTGCTTCGAGAGCTTTTGCATTGTCTTTGCAGTCACCGCAACCGACAGATACAACGATCTTGTCAATGCGAGGAATCTGCATTGTTGATTTGTACTGGAACTTCTCCATGAGAGCAGGAGCAACTTCCTCAACATACTTTTTCTTCATAGTAGTCATAAGTCAGATTCTCCTTTCTCAGATTTCTGCGCCGCACTTACGGCAGACGCGAACTTTTTTACCGTTGCTGTCAACACTGTGACCTACACGGGTTGCTTTTCCGCACTTCGGGCAGACAAGCGCTACCTTTGATGCGTAGATAGGAGTTTCGGTCTTAATGATTCCACCCTCTTCGCCCTGTTTGCGAGCCTTCTGGTGCTTTGTTGCAACATTAACGCCTTCTACAACTACCTTTAAAGATTTAGGATCAGCTATTAAAACTTTTCCTTCTTTGCCCTTGTCCTTACCGGACAGAACAACGACTTTATCGTCTTTCTTAATATTCATTCCGGTAACCTCCTCAAATTACTTCGGGAGCCAGAGAAAGGATCTTCATGTATTCCTTCTCACGGAGCTCACGGGCAACTGGCCCAAATATACGTGTGCCACGGGGGTTCTTATCGCCCTGGTTGATAAGAACTGCTGCGTTCTCATCAAAACGGACATAAGTGCCGTCTGCACGACGAATGGACTTCGCTGTACGAACGATGACTGCACGAACGACGTCACCCTTCTTAACCTGGCCGCCAGGAGCAGCCTTACGGACGGAAGCTATAACAACATCACCGACTGATGCGTACTTGCGTCCTGAACCACCGAGAACACGGATGGTCTTTAACTCTTTAGCGCCGGTATTATCAGCAACTTTCAGATAGGTTTCTTCCTGTATCATTGATCGGCGCCTCCTTACTTAGCTTTCTCTACGATTTCGACTACACGCCATCTCTTATCCTTGGAAAGAGGACGGGTCTCCATCACGCGAACGATATCGCCTACATGGCACTCATTGTTTTCATCATGAGCCTTAAGACGGTATGTTCTACCAATGATCTTCTTATAGGTCTTGTGGGCAACGCGGTCTTCAACAATGACAACCACGGTCTTGTCCATTTTGTCGGATACGACTTTGCCTACGCGGACCTTGCGGGAAGTAGTTCTTTCGTTTTCCATTTTTACTTACCTCCTCAATTCTGCTTCTCGCGCAGAACGGTCTTAACGCGAGCTATATCACGACGTGTTGCGGATATTTTTGTAGGATTATCAAGATGATTTGTTGCGTGCTGCATTCTGAGCATAAATAAATCTTTCTTGAGTTCGTTGAGTTTTGTCTCAAGTTCAGAGACGGACATATTACGAATTTCGTTAGCCTTCATTATGCACCCTCTCCTTCTTTTGCTTCTTTCGTAACTATCTTAGTCTTGATAGGAAGCTTGTGGCTTGCAAGACGCAGTGCTTCACGAGCATCTTCCTCTGCAACTCCTGCGATCTCGAACATAACTCTGCCGGGTTTAACAACTGCTACCCAGTATTCAGGAGCACCTTTACCAGAGCCCATACGGGTTTCAGCAGGCTTTGCTGTTACGGGCTTGTCAGGGAAAATCTTTATCCATACCTGACCGCCACGCTTTGTGTAACGTGTCATTGCAATACGTGCAGCTTCAATCTGGTTGGATTTAATCCAGCCCGGCTCTACAGCCTGAAGGCCCCACTCACCGTAAGTAACAGTATTGCCGCGGGTTGCTTTACCCTTCATACGGCCGCGCTGTACTCTGCGGTATTTAACTCTCTTAGGCATTAACATTAGTTGTTGCCTCCTTCCTTTGCAGGAGCAGCTGCTTCTGTGCGGGGTGCACGGCGCTCACCGTTGTACGGGCGACGCTCACCATTGTTGCGATCTGCATTGTTGCGATCACGATTGTATCCGCGGTTTTCGCGATTGTAACCACCCTGACGGCGATCTCCACCGCGACGGTCATCTCTGCGACGACGCTCGCCCTGAGGCTTGCTGGTATCCATTACACGAGGTGTTGTACGTAATGTCTGGGAAAGGATTTCACCTTTGTATATCCAAACTTTGATACCTATCTTACCATAGGTTGTATCTGCCTCAGCAAAGCCGTAATCGATATCTGCACGGATTGTCTGCAGAGGAATGGTTCCTTCGTGGTATGTCTCGCTACGAGCAATTTCTGCTCCGCCAAGACGTCCGCTGCACTTAATCTTTATGCCTTTGGCGCCCATGCGCATTGCACGTCCCATAGCATTTTTCATTGCACGGCGGAATCCGATACGCTTCTCAAGCTGCTGAGCAATGTTTTCTGCAACGAGCTGAGCATTTGTGTCAGGAGTTCTTACTTCAACAATAGAAACAGCAACTGTCTTGCCGATCTTTTTGCTGAGTTCATTCTGGAGTGTTTCAATTTCAGCACCACCCTTACCGATTACAACACCGGGTCTGGAGCAATGAATGAAAACACGAACTTTTGCGCTGTCACGCTCTATTTCAATGGTGGGAACACCGGCTGAATAGAGCTTCTTCTTTAAGTACTTACGGATTTCATTATCTTCAACGATAAGATCACCGACTTTGTCTTCTCTGGCGTACCATCTGGAATCCCAGTCTTTTATAACGCCGACACGAAGTCCATGAGGATTAACTTTCTGTCCCATTTAATTCAGCCTCCTTCCCTTAGTCTCTCTCAGCCACTGCAACGTAAATGTGGCTTGTACGTTTGTTTATGCGGTACATACGTCCCTGTGCTCTGGGCATTCCTCTTTTAAGGATGGGGCCTGCGCCTGCATATGTTTCGCAGACATAGAGCTTTTCAGGATCCATTTCGAAATTGTTTTCAGCATTAGCCATTGCGCTCTTTAAAACCTTAATCATAAGTTCGCAACCGGCTTTGGGAGTGTTCTCCATTAATGCCAGTGCAACATTTGCGTCCTTGCCGCGAATCATGTTGCAGACTATCTCGACCTTGCGCGGAGCTATACGTGCGTATTTATGCTCGGCACGGGCAATTTTCTTTTCGTCCATTTTCATGCCTCCTTATCAACCAGCAGTCTTGCTGCCTGAATGGCCACGGAACGTACGTGTCGGTGCAAACTCACCAAGCTTATGTCCAACCATATCTTCTGTGATATATACGGGAACATGACGGCGACCATCGTGTACTGCGATTGTGTGTCCTACGAAGGACGGGAATATTGTAGAAGAGCGGCTCCAAGTCTTTATAACAGCCTTATTGCCAGTCTTATTCATTTCATCGACTCTCTTCAGAAGCTCGGGAGCTGCGAAAGGGCCTTTTTTAATACTTCTGCTCATTTACTTTCCCTCCTTACTTTTCGTTGCGGCGCTTGACTATGTACTTGTTAGTAGCATTCTTAGTCTTGCGGGTCTTATAACCAAGTGCCGGCTTACCCCAAGGGGTAACAGGGCCTGGACGGCCGATCGGGGATTTGCCTTCACCACCGCCGTGGGGGTGATCGCAGGGGTTCATAACTGAACCACGGACTGTCGGGCGGATACCCATATGACGTGTACGGCCTGCTTTACCTATCTTGATGTTTGCGTAGTCGATATTTCCGACCTGTCCGATAGTTGCAATGCAGTTGAGGCGGACTTTTCTCATCTCGCCGGATGGGAGACGTACAGTTGCCATACCGTTTTCTTTTGCCATAAGCTGAGCTGCGTTACCGGCTGAACGTACGAGCTGTGCGCCCTTGCCAGGATAAAGCTCAATGTTATGAATTATTGTACCAACAGGAATGTTCTCGAGAGGGAGAGCATTGCCCGGCTTAATGTCTGCGCCTGCACCGGAAACGACTGTGTCGCCTGCTTTAAGTCCAACAGGAGCTATAATGTAGCGGCGTTCACCATCTTCATACTCGCAAAGAGCGATGTATGCGCTGCGGTTCGGGTCATACTCAAGGCGAAGGACTGTTGCAGTCATATCAACCTTGTCACGCTTGAAGTCGATTACACGATACTTCTGGCGATTTCCGCCACCTTTATGACGGACTGTGATTCTGCCGTAGGAGTTACGGCCTGAATTCTTCTTTAAAACCTCTGTCAGAGACTTCTCTGGCTGAGCATGTTTGTCAACTCCGTCGAAACCGGAAACAGTCATTCCTCTTCTGCCGGGAGTCGTAGGTCTGTAAACTTTTATAGACATTTATCTTTCCTCCTTAAGCCATGCCCTCGAACAGCTCAATGTTCTTGGAATCTGCGCTGAGCTTTACGATGGCCTTTTTGCGGGAAGCTGTTTTTCCAGCGGGATAAGCACCCTGGCGCTTAAACTTTCCGTGGATGTTCTGGGTTGTGACTTTTACTACTGTAACATCAAAAATCTCTTCGATTGCATTTTTGATTTCAACTTTGTTTGCATCTTTTGCAACTTCAAATGCATACTTTTTGATGTCGAGGTCTTCCATGGACTGCTCGGTGATGATAGGAGCAATAACTACATCATATGCGGTTTTCATCAAGCGAACACCTCCTCAATTTTTGCAAGAGCTGCCTTGTCAACAACCATAATACCCTGTGTGAGGATCATGTATGGGCTGAGTATTGTTGCTGTTGTTGTGAGCACGCCAGCGATATTTCTTGCTGACTTGTAAACTTTTTCATCAACATTCTCTGTTACGACAAGAGCCTTACCGGTAACACCGATCTTCTTTAAGAACTCGTTGAATTCTTTTGTCTTGATCTCTTTCATCTCGAGACCATCTACAACTACTATCTGATTCTCTGCTGCTTTGGAAGAGAGTGCAGACTTGAGTGCAAGGCGCTTAACTTTCTTGTTAAGGCTGTAGCTGTAATCACGCGGCTTCGGAGCAAATGCTACGCCACCATGGGTCCATACAGGAGATCCTGCATAGCCGGCACGTGCACGACCTGTGCCCTTCTGACGCCAAGGCTTCTTGGTTGTGAAGGAAACTTCGCCTTTTGTAAGAGCACTCTGTGTGCCCTGACGCATGTTTGCGAGATGATTCTTAACTGAATCGTGCAAAACACTTTTGTTCGGTTCGATACCGAAAATGGCCTCGGAGAGCTCGATCTCGCCGGTCTCTTTACCAGCCATGTTAAACACTTTTGCTTTAGGCATTTATGCTGCTCTCCTTTCTTTACATGTTTCTTGCGGAAGCCTTCTGCGGGTTGATACGAGCGGAAGCTTTCTGCGGGTTGAGGGAAATACCTGCGTCGCCCTTCTTTGCGATCTGGGTCTTTGCGGTATCCTTAATATAAACGATGCTGCCCTTCGGGCCGGGAACTGCACCGCGGATTGCGATGAGGTTCAGCTCTGCATCTACCTTAACGATGTCCAGGTTCTGAACTGTTACGGTTTCTACTCCATAATGGCCAGCCTGATGCTTACCCGGCATAATACGGGAAGGATCTGCGCTTGAGCCCATAGAGCCTGCATGACGGTGAACAGGTCCACCACCGTGGCTTGTAGGTGTACGGCCCTGACCGTAGCGTTTAATAACGCCGCTGTAGCCGTGACCTTTGCTTGTGCCTGTAACGTCAACTTTGTCGCCTTCGGCGAAGATGTCTGCCTTAACTACATCACCAACTTCAAAAGTGGAAATGTCTTCGAGGCGGAACTCTTTAAGATGCTTCATAAGCTCAACGCCTGCTTTTTTCAGGTGTCCCTGTTCGGGCTTGCTCATGTGCTTCTCATCGGATTTCTCAAATCCGAACTGTACGGATGTGTATCCGTCTTTTTCTTCTGTCTTCTTTGCAGTGACCGTGCAAGGGCCTGCTTCAATGACAGTTACGGGAATGACTTTGCCATTTTCATCGAAAATCTGGGTCATTCCGACTTTTTTGCCAATAATGGCCTTCTTCATGGTTTTTCCTCCTAATGGTTATTGGTTACCTAGCATGGCATATAGCCGGAGGCTGGCAACTTAACCCTTCCGCTCTATTGCGGAAAATGGGTCATTTACTAATTTAAATAAGTAGAAATCAGAGCTTTATTTCGATTTCTACGCCTGCCGGAACTTCAAGGCTCATAAGAGCTTCGACTGTCTTCTGGGTCGGATTCGCAATGTCTATGAGACGCTTGTGAGTGCGGCGTTCAAACTGCTCACGGCTATCCTTGTACTTATGTACTGCACGAAGGATGGTGACTATTTCAGTCTTTGTCGGCAGAGGAATGGGTCCGGAAACTGTTGCGCCTGTGCGCTTTGCAGCTTCTACTATTGTCTCTGCAGCCTTGTCGATGAGCTGATGGTCGTATGCCTTAAGGCGAATACGGATGCTGTTTTTTGTTGCATTTGCTGCCATGTTTTTTTCTCCTTGTTTTTTGTACGTTTTATGCGTACATGAAGCTCTTTGTTTTTATACACACGGCCGTGCGTATCAGACCAAGTCCGAAAAACAAACCGGCTTTTGGCCGGTCATTTCCCGCCCCTGCGATATACGCGTGTACAAAAAGGGGCTCCAGCCGCCCGATTACGTGTTTCGAAACGACGAAACACCGGACATACTCCACGAAAGTTACCTCATTTTTATGAGCAATCTCCCGCTTCAACGCATAATTTGCCTGTTTTCGCAGGCTTGTTTAGTTTACCAAAACAGTACCTTCAAGTCAAGCATTTTTTACAATATTTTTCTTTATTTTTTGTATAAATGTACAAACGCAAAATCTTGTGTCTGTCTGTATTTTTCGTCACAATCTGTGCTATTATACTTGCATAATTTTTAAAGGAGGAAGCATCGTCTGCATGCAGGAACTCAAGCACATTTGCCGCAATTTCGGGCCCGTATTTGATGAAAATTCAAAAATTCTGATTCTTGGGTCTTTTCCTTCTGTAAAATCTCGTCAATCAGCCTTTTTTTACGGGCACCCTCAAAATCGTTTCTGGCCTCTTCTTTCAAAAATATTTGAAGAAGAAATTCCACCGGATATTAATAATAAAACTAAGTTCTGTCTTACTCATAGAATTGCATTATGGGATGTGCTTGAAGAATGCGATATTATAGGCTCATCCGATTCAAGTATCCGAAATGCCGTTCCTGTTGACATCAATAAAATTTTGTCTGCAGCAGATATTCAGGCAATATTCTGTAACGGAGCAACATCTCATAAACTCTACGATAAATATCTCCGGCATATATCGGGATTAGAGGCAGTCAGGCTCCCCTCCACCAGCCCTGCAAATGCTGCGTGCAGTATGGACATTCTCTATTCACAGTGGATCGCTATTAAAAAATTCTTTTGAATCTATAAATGTGTTAATTGGCAGTAGCTCTTAAGAATACAAGACCTGCTGCCAATTAATTATATGCTCAAAATTTATACCGTAAGTTTTGCTCCGTTGTCAATTTTCTTTTTCAGCACTATCAGATATGCAAAACACAGTATTATCTGAACCATTGATGAACATGGCGTTGCAAGTGCAACTTTAAATAATGTGGGATTTGCGCTTCTGCTCATTAGATATGCAATAGGTATTCTTATTCCGAATGCGCCTATCAGTCCCTGTATCATGACAAATTTTGTCTGGGCGTATCCGTTATAGTAGCCAAGGAAGCAGAACAAAAATGCCGTAAGCAGACAGTCTATCGAATATGCTTTAAGATAATCCCAGGCCATAGTTATTACTTCTTCGTCATTGGCAAAAAGTTTTGCCATTACATTTCCATGGAAGAAGCTGAAATATGCAACGATTACACTTACTGCAAACGAAGCTACCATCAGATATAGCAAAGATTTTCTTGCCCTATCATATTTCCCTGCCCCGACATTCTGTGCAACAAATGCTGATAGGGTTGCAGAGCATGCCGAGGATATAAGCATAATAAAATTGCAAAGTTTTCCTGCAACACCTGCTCCTGCTGATGCTGTTACGCCAAGAGAATTTACAATAATTGTAATCACGAGGAACGAGAGTGTTACCAAAGTGTCTTGAAGTGACAGAGGAATACCAACTTTAACTATATTTCTGAGATATTCCCTGTCCGGACGCATGTCTTTAATCTTCAGCGATATGGTATTCGACTTTCTTTTGGATATCATTATCATCGACAACACAACGCTTATAAACTGTGCTGCTACAGTTGCAATCGCTGCTCCTGACGCCCCAAGTCCGACAACTCCTACAGCATAAAGGTCCCCGGCTATATTAACAACAGTTGCAATTGCTACAGTTATTAGTGGTGTCTTTGAGTCTCCGATTCCCTTAAAAATGCTTCCAAGCAGATTATATGCTAGGATAAAGAAGGATCCCGCTCCGCATATCTTTATATATGAATAGGTCGCATCATGTGCTTCAATTGGTGTATTCATTATTTTTGTCATGGCATCTGTAAATACAACAATTGCCGCCGTCAGAAATATTCCAAGAACTGCGAAAAATACTATTCCCGAAGAAAGTGTCTTTCTGATGCCCTCTTCATCCTTCTCGCCTATTCGCTGTCCAAGTATTACTGTAATTGATACCGCAAATCCATAAAGCATCGAAAGTATTCCGTTCATGAACTGACTTCCGGTTGAAACACCGGATATTTCCGCTGTAGAGCAGAATTTTCCTACTACTATAAGATCTACTGCACCATACATTGCTTGAAGAAACATTGACAAAAGTATGGGAAAGGCAAATTTCAGGAGTGGTGACAGTATCGGTCCCTCTGTAAAATTTTTTCCGTAATCTTGTTCCAATTTCTCTAATCCTTCACTGCTTTTTCTTCCCATTTATGTCCAAGATATCTCGGAATAAAGAAACACATTCTGAAAACCCAGTCCACATTCCATGCTATCCAGACCCCGAGCACTCCGACATTGAAAACCTTTATAAGCAGATAGGCTCCTCCTACTCTGCAAAGCCACATTGAAATTGTCGAAATCCACATGGCATACTGTGAATCGCCCGCGGCTCTCATTGCAGTATTGTACATAAAAGCACACGGCCAAAGAAAAATCGTTCCCGCACTGTGAATAAACATTATCTCAGATGCAATAACGGTTGTCTCTTCACTCAAGCTGTATATTCTGGCAATAAAAGGTATCAGGAGTATCAAGCCGATATTTACAAGTGTCTGGTAAATAACTGTAAATTTCATAAAGTATCTCACGTACCATCTCGCCTGACGATAATCTCCGGCGCCGGCGCATCTGCTTACAACTGCAATCAGCACATTATTAACAGATATCCCAATTACCAAGTGAACCGGTCCAACTGCATTGCCGACCGCATTGGCAGTTATCGATGCCGTCGACAGTGTCGACACCAATGACATAAGTATAAGTTTTCCGAACTGGAACATTCCCCCTTCTATTCCGTTCGGTACACCTATTCCGAAAATATCCTTCAACAGTTTGCTCTCAGGCTTATGAACCGCTATTTTTCTGATATTTAACATGAAATCTTTTTTGAGTGCACATGCTATAATTGCAATCATTGCAATTGCTCTTGATAAAAGGGTTGGGATTGCAACCCCGGCAACTCCCAGATGAAACACAAATATGAGTGTGGCGTTTCCTACTATATTAATTATATTCATCGCAGCAGATATAATTAAAGGGGTTTTGCTGTCTCCCGTCGTGCGGAAAACTGCAGCGAGACCGTTATAGATTGCAATACACGGAATCGAAAACATGACAATATGGTAATATGTATAGCAATTGTCTCTTACAGCTTTTTCGGCACTGCCGTAAAGAAATTCCAGTATCTGGCTTTGCATAATCAGCAAAATTGAAGCAATTACAAACGACGATGCAAACAGTATTATTGTAAGGTGTTCTGAGGCGCGTCTGGCCCTGTCCTCATTTCCTCGGCCAAGGTACTGCCCGCATATTGCAGCGCCTCCTGTTCCAAGGGCTGCAAATATATTTATAAAAAGTACGCTGATTGCATCAACCATCGATACTGCCGACACAGCCGTCTCTCCTGCACTTGACACCATGACTGTATCCATCATACCTATAAGATATGACAGCAGTGTTTCAAGTACAACCGGCAAAAGAAGAGCTCTTATTTCCGTTTTGGAAAAGAGCTTCTTCTCGTCAAATTCAAAATTCCATATGGGTAGTTTTTGTTCTAATGTTTCCGTTTTAATTTATCCTCAATGGTGAAATCTTATCTCACAAACTCCGTCTCCGCGAGCTATCGTCTTAGGAAGATCTAAAGTTGCATCAAAGCTTTGACCTATTCCTCTATCTCCGCACATCGCATGATCGCACAACTTGCAAAGTTCTTCATCTGTGCATCCCTGCTTCTGCCAGGCCTTAACCAGCGGACAGTAATGGAAATCTATGCTGAGATGATCATCATCGCATTGCTTTATATCCATTTCGAACACCCACTGTGCGAACTTTGAAAACAGTGTTTTCTTAAGCCCCTTCAGCGAGTTTCCTCCGCCTGCCTTCTTTCTAAGGTTTGCTCCCTGATACAATCCACAGCGTTTAATCGCATCAGGTGCATATTCTTCGCTCTTGAGACCTTTTTTCTCTGCCTCATCACAAAGCAGATACATCCAAAGAGCTCTATGCTCAAGCTGTTCTCTTATCGCCACAATAAGCGGATTCTTTATCCTGGCTTCATTGATTACGCTCATTTTATTCTCCTTAAACTTATTATGTTTAATCGGCAATCTTATAACACCGATATTTATGCATTGCTGTTGTTGCTACTTTGATTTTCCCGCGAGTCTAAGCGCCCTTAATGTCAAAATTCCGCCTCCTATAATAAGCACAAGCATTATTATCCATTTATAGAGAGGTATGGAACTCACTCGTATGGATATTGAGCTCACTGCTATTATTATAATAAGTAGAAACCCGACAATTGTTATAATTTTCGGCATAGTTTTTTTCGGTGAAAGGAACATCCATACAAGACCCGCAACTAATGGTATTGTAAAAACGCCTGTCCCAACATACACATTCCCTATTCCGATACGTCCGGAAAAGAAATTGGACCTGACATAAATATTCCCTACAAACATTATTATGCCAATTGCAAGCATAATAATCCCAACCAGGAAATCCATTTCTTTATTTTCTTTAATTTTAAGTTTCAATACTTCACCTCGTACAATGTAAGCCCACAGGCAGGTGCTGTAAATCCGGCATTTTCCCGTATTCCGCTATCAAGGATATCTGCAACGTCTTCTGACTTTATTTTCCCGCTTCCTACATCAAGCAGTGTACCTACAATAATTCTCACCATATTCCATAAAAAACCATCTGCAGTTACAAAGATTCGGATTTCTTCGTCTGTGCTTTCTATCCTGATTTCTTTGATTGTGCGCACAGCAGATTTCTTCAAATGTTTGTCGGTTGTAAATGCTGTAAACTCGTGCGTTCCTTCAATTATCGCTGCAGCTGATTTAATCTCGTTAATATCAAGTTTCTGATTATATCTGTAAAAAAAGTTTCTTTCAAATACGTTGGGCACATCGCTTGTTCTGATTCGGTACATATAGGTTTTTTCTTTGCAGTTATATCTTGCATGAAATCTTTCATCTGCTTTTTCAAGGGCAAGAGCTCCTATATCTTTCGGAAGATACTTTCTGAGTTCCTGCAGAATTTCATCTGCCGATATATTGCTTTCTGTCTTAAACGAACACACCTGACACCTTGCATGAACACCGGCGTCCGTTCTTCCGGATGCCGTAACTTCTGTATGCTCTCCTAGTATCCTTGACAGCACTTCCTCTACCTTGCCCTGAATGGTATTTTCATTGTTTTTAAGTCTCTGCCATCCATGATATCTTGTGCCGTCATAGCTTAATTCAAGTCTGTAATTAATCATGTTGGAATTATATCATATATAGTTACTTTTGTTGTCTTCATTTTTAAGTATCCATATATATTTTTCTGTTTTTATCTGTAGATATGATTATGCATTTTTGTCTGATATTTCCTCATTTTGCTGTTTTTCCGCTGTTTTTATGATAAATTAGTTCTTCTTTTGAGTTTTCAACGTTTTTTCAACATTTTTCCACAGATTTCAACAACTTTACAAACAAATTACATTTTGTAATTTTATTTTGCGATATAAATTTGTTCGCGCCACAACAAATTGCGGTTACATTTTTTATGGCGCGTTTTCTTTGTCTTTTCTCTATTTCTTTATTACTTTTTGTTGTTTTTTTGTTGTTGGTATACTCAGAATTTGATGGTATTCTACTTGAGCAATGAATCTGATAGAAATCTGGAACGGAATAACGACTCTTCTTAAAGAGGAAATTTCGCAGACAGCGTTGGATACCTGGTTTTCAAGTGCAGAGCTTGTTGACCTGGATAATACCACCGCTGTTATTTGTGCTGGAAATACTCTTGCTAAAGATATTATTCTGAAGCGATTTGAGGCTCCTCTTAAAAAAGTGCTGCGTGAACTGTTCTGCCAGGATTTTCAGCTTATAGTTCTGTGCGGCAATGAAGAAAAGCGTGATTATATTGCAAAAAAGGAAGGCCGCGAAGGTTTTAAGGCTTTAACTATTCCTGCTTACAGCTTTAATCAGTATGTTGTAGGGGCGTCCAACAAATTTGCATATATGGTTTCAAAAGCCATTTCCGAAAATCCGGATGACAAAGATTATAACCCCGTATTTATTTACGGACCGGCCGGAACTGGCAAGACGCATCTTCTTTGCTCCATCGCTCTTTCAATTCATGACAAATTTCCCGGGAAGAAAATAGAATACATTAGCGGAGATGAATTCACAAATCAGCTTGTTGCCGCAATTAAGGACCACAAGACCGATAAGTTCCGTGATAAATTCCGCTCTGTTGACGTTCTTCTTATAGATAACGTGCAATTTATAGTAGGTAAACCTGCTACGCAGGAAGAGTTTTATAATACCTTTAATCATCTGTACGAGTCTGGCAAGCTTATTGTCATGGCCTCTGACATGGCCCCCAGGGAAATGCCCGTTCTTGAAAGTCGTATGCTTACAAGATTTGAAAGCGGAATAATGGCTGACATCAAGACTCCGGAAGAATCCCTGCGCTGTGAAGTTATAAGTCGCAAGAGTCGTGATCTCAGTCTTGATATGTCTCAGGAAGACATATCATATATGGCATCTAAGCCAATTCGTTCTGTTCGACAGATTGAGGGGATGCTCAAAAGCCTCTCCGCGCAAAGAAAGCTTTTCGGCTACATAAACAGAAGCTGTATAGATGATGTTCTTTCACGCAGTCTGTTTGAATCCGATAATCGCATAAGTGCAGAAGATATTGTAAATGAATGTGCAAAATACTTTGAAGTTTCTGAAAGTGAAATAAAGGGACGGTCAAGGGCAAGGAATATATCCAATGCACGTCAGATTGCAATGTATCTTATGCGCATGGATTTAGGTATGACACTTGAAGACATAGGTGAATATCTATCGCGTGACCATGCCACGGTAATCAGCGCTGTAAATAAGATTTCCAATCTGTCGCACACAGATGAAAATATATTAAAAGCTATTAATTCAATCAAAAAGAAAATCAACGGAAGAGTCGCATAAACGTCTCTTCCGTTTTTGTATTTGATAACCAAGTCGCCGCACACTCGCAGCTTTAGAGTCGTAGGAGGAGTGCAAGAAAGCACTATCCTAGCTAGATTTCCCTTCTATAATATGGTTATGCTACTCCATTACAAATATATGGCTTAATTACTAGCCTGCGTCTTCAGTGATGGGTCGTTAATTAACTCGGTCAACTCCGACTCGGTTTTGACCGAGTTAATTATATCGTTTTCTTTTATATTGCAAATACTTTTACGGATTTTTGTCCCTAGAAGGTGATTTTCGCCAGTTGTTCTTCTAATTTGTCTTATTTCTACCCAAAATACGGACTTTCTTCCAACAGTCCGTCAAAATTGTTCTGCCTAAGCGCTTCGTAAGTCGCTATGGCCACACTGTTTGAAAGGTTTAATGATCTTAAGGTGTCCCTCATTGGAATTCTTACACATCTTTCAAAATGCTCAAGCAGGAAATCTTCTGGAAGTCCCTTTGTTTCCTTACCGAACATCAAATAGCAATCATCATTGTACGTTATATCTGTATACGTTTTCTTTGCTTTTGTCGTAAAGCAGTAAAAGTCTGCATTGGGATGCTTCTGCATAAAATCTTCCATACTGTCATAATAAAATACGTCAAGTTTATCCCAGTAATCAAGACCTGCACGCTTTAGTGCCTTATCATCAGTTGAAAAGCCAAGTGGCCTTATTAAGTGAAGTGCTGCTCCCGTAATCGCACATGTTCTGGCGATATTTCCTGTATTCGCCGGTATTTCCGGCTGATGCAATACTATATTGATTTTCATCAGATTTTGCAGCAAGTCCCCTATCATCTAAGATCGGATGGCAAAGCTGAATTCCCCTTTCGTAAAATGTTTTGTCTTATTATGCTCCCGCATTTGATCCAAGAAGCTGCAGATCTTTATCAAACAACTCCCAATTTATTTTATCTATATCAAAATCTTCATTTTTTATATAACTCTTAACAATTCTGTCTGTCTCAAAATAATCCGAGAATGTCAGCCCAGCCCTCATCAGCAGATCATTTGCTTCTTCAATGCCCAGTTTTAATCCTATAACGCAGGCATATGCTGTCGTTTTTTTGGGAGTCTTATCCGGATGTTTTTTTATATTCCAAAAGGTTCCTTTACTTATGTTGGAATCAGCATAAAATTTGGATATATTTATATCCTTCTGTTCCATCCACCATTCACACATACTGGCAAAGGATCGGTCCTGCATTGCATAGTCTTTGTCCTTTTCCGACTTCGGAAAATTATCTGGTAACTCTCCGCAAACGTTTAATGAGTACTGTATTTGATTGACTGATGCCTCATATTTCGGAATAAAACTTATACATGGTTTTTCCAATTCATCTTCGTAATCTATGTCATCAAAAAAGAAATCTTCATCTTCAGCATCAAAATCTTCAATTATTGTTGTTTCATGATGTATGCTTTCGGATTCTACAGTATAATGTGCACATACATCCTGAGCATCACGGCTTGCCTGTACTATTTCTTCATCAAATATAACAATGTATATCATGATGTCGCTTTCATTTTCCGCCAAGTATTCTCTTATAACAGATGTTGCCATCTGATAGGCTTCTTTCTTGGGATATCCATGAAAACCCGCACTCAGTATCGGCATTGCGATAGACGCACAGTTATACTGCTGTGCAAGTTCAAGTATTCTTTTGTAACAGCGTTTAAGCAGTCTTTTTTCTCTGAATAATCCACCTCTGTAAACCGGTCCTACAGCATGAATTATATATTTGCACTTTAAATTTCCGCAGGCCTCTGTTACGACAGCATCTCCTGGGGCACACTTGCCTATAGCATATAATTTTTTCTGAAGTTCCGGACCTGCTGCTGCATGAATGCATCCATCAACACCGTTTCCGGCCCCTATCAGCATGATATTTGTGGAATTGACGATGGCATCAACTTGCATCTTCGTTATATCTTCACGGACTATCTGCAGTGGCATGCTTTTCACCTTTTTTACAGTGTAGTAGTTTTTAATGACCCTCTCCAAGGTCTGGTGGTCATCTCAATACTTAATTATTATATAATATTTCTCATCTTTGTTAAAGGGCCGTTCCCTGCTACAGATATAAGCTTTTAGTTCTTTTTTCCTTCAGAACATTTCGGAAACTTTATAATCCCATGCCTTGGTGCTTTTGGCTTTTTTGCTTTGTGTATTTGTGATATATTATTTACAAAGGAGTGTGATTTCTTTGAATATCATATTACAGGAATATCTTAATAACCATAATTATACTGAAATAACTGAGAACTGCATAAGCTGGATAAAAGACTGGTTCAGCATAAATGGGCCGCAAAGTCCTGCCGTCATAGGCATTTCCGGTGGCAAGGATTCGTCCGTTGTTGCTGCTTTGTGCGTCGAAGCTCTCGGCCGTGACCGTGTTTTCGGAGTGCTGATGCCAAATGGCATACAGCCGGATATATCGGTATCAAATTCACTTGTTGAATATCTTAATATACCTTATGCCGAAATTAATATTCACGATAGTGTCGAAGCTGTCAGAAAGTCTGTAGCTTCGGCCGGTATTGAATACACAAATCAGATGACCATCAACATTCCTCCAAGAATTCGTATGACAAGTTTATACGCTGTTTCGCAGTGCATGAACGGAAGAGTATCAAACAACTGCAACCGTTCCGAAAATTATGTTGGCTACTCGACACTCTTTGGTGATGCTGCCGGTGATTTTTCTCCTCTTGCCAATCTCACTGTTGCCGAAGTCAAGCAGGTCGGAAAATGTCTTAATCTGCCCGATATGTTTATCAACAAAGCTCCCGCGGATGGCCTAACCGACAAAACAGATGAAGATAATTTCGGTTTTACCTATGAACAGTTGGACACTTACATTCTCACAGGTATATGTGAAGACGAAGAAATCAAAAATCTTATTGACAAAAGACATCTCTCGAATCTTTTTAAATTGAAACCCATGGCAGAATTTTCTTTCTGATTTATATTTGTAAACACACTCCCGTACCAGTACCGAATCTCCTATTTCGGTACCGATACGGGAGTGTGTCTATTTTTAACTTTCTTCATTCAAAACGGAAAACCATTTATTCGTACGTGGTTCGTAATACAGATTTTTCCTGTATCCGGCAATCACCACGCTGTACTGGTCCGTTGATCCGTTTACCGGAATACAGTACGGACAGTGGGGTTTCTTTCCCAGATACTTATCAACTCTGTATGAATCATATTCCATTATTACTCTTCTTGGAATCATTGCGCCGGTTTTATCGATTATTACTTCTACTGTTATCGGCACACGTACTTTGTTTGACATATGAAAATCCTTTGTGTATTGAGATGCATTTGTTTCGTTTATTAAAATATCTCAATTGTTTCATTTTGTCAAGTTAAATTTTCAATTGTTTCAAAAATCAGTGCCATCTTCCAGTGTGTTTTGGCTCATATCCATCGTCTGTTCCATAACCATCCCATGACATGAACTCGAATCCGTTTTCTTTACACCATGCATTTACATCATTCTCTAGAGTTCCGCAAAAATCCTCTACAACCGGCTCATAATAATCATCCGCTTGACAATATTCACGAAAACTGCTGTCAAGACAATCCTGCAATCTGCCTGAAAAAACAGCATGTATTGATTCTTTCGCTGTAAATGGATTCTTCTTAAGCATGCCAGAGAGTTCTTTATCTTCTGATATCTTCTCAGTCGGTGAAAGATGAATCTCTGCTTTATAATGGCAGTCCACTGTACAATTCCCTGCATCCCAGATTTCAAAACCTTCCCATTTGCAAACAAACTCCTCATCCAAAAACTGGACAAGTCCCTCAAGGTTCTTGTCGCTCCATGCTTTTTTATTCTCATCTGAATAAAGATTGCATAGTATCATGGCAAGATTATCGCTCATGCTTTTATTTAGATTGCACTCTTTCTGGATCGTTCCCGATACAAGTTCTGCACTCTGCGTGAAATCGACATGTTCTATTGTCCCAACCGTCAGAACATATAGCACGGCTGCCGCTATTTTCCTGTCAGTGCCTGATTTGATCAGCTCTTTATAGACTTTGTATGGTTCGTCTATAAGATATGATTGACCGTTTATATCTATAATTTCTTTAAGTTTTTCCACAACACGTTCAACATCTTTCATATTAAAATCACGTCCTTTCCTGTTATTCGGATTTAATAGAGTCTTCTACCGCAGTTCGGGTTCAGTTAACACTTAAATTCGAATTATTTCCCCACATCTCTGCCAAATGTAATGGGCTTTGTAATCTCCACACTTTTTACACTTTTTGTTTTCTCAAAGAAATGCGGCATTTTAACTGCGGTACCACCCTTACTGTAGAAAATATCATCATTTTCTATCGGAAATGTTACCATTGTACCTTCAGCAGAGGATTTATAAATTGCTGTAATAAGTTCAATGGTATTTCTTCCTTGCTGCGCATCCAGCAACAGTTTTTCCTCTCCTCTGATAGCTTTTAAGAAATTTCCAATCTGTGCGCTGTGTCCCTCAACCTGTAGATCAGGTATCTTTTCATATTCATTCTGTATTTTTTCTTCAAGTTCCGTATTTTCCTCCGGGAATCCATTAGGCATCGCAGTATTTGCACACACATTCCACGGCACACTAATTTCCGCATTTTCTCCCTGTACTACAATATTCTGCGCTTCGTTGTGGTTTACTATAGAAGCTGTAAGTTGTACGACTGATTCCGGATACTTAAGAATTGCCGTCGCCATATCTTCACATTCGGAATTATGATGACCCACATTTGAAATTATGGCATTAAGAGAGTCCGGCATGCCAAACATCCACAGCATTAAATCTATATGATGGACCGCATGACTCAAGAGGCATCCACCATTTTCTTTTTCCCATGTGCCACGCCACCATATATCGTAATAGCTTTCTCCTCGCCACCACAGGGAATTAACCATTGCAAAGCGCAGCGGTCCAATTAATCCTTTATCCAGCATAGCTTTCATTTTCCAATACGGTGTCTTATACCTATTCTGAGCGACAATACCTAGCAGCTTACAATTATCGTTTGCTGCCTTTATCATTGCGTCACATTCTTCCAATGATCCCGCCATAGGTTTTTCACACAGTACATGTTTCCCTGCATTCAAAGCTGCAATAGATACTTCTGCATGCATAGCAGGTGGAAGGCATATAGATACTGCATCTATATCCGTATTTTTAATTACATCCTGATAATCTGATACAGCCGTCGCGTCAAGTTTATAATCATCTATAAGCTGTTGTGCTTTTGAAAGTGTAGTATTGCAAATTACCTTTATTTCGCAAATTTCCGAATTATCAAGATAACCCTGTATATGAGCAGGTGCCACAGCTCCAGCACCTATTATTGCTATTTTTAATTTCTCTCCCATTTTTCTCCTCCTACATTTAATTTCGCTATCAGATACTGATGCTTAATCTATAAGTTGTTACTCTATTCTCAAATAATATATTCTCAGTTCCATCATCGTCAACAACAAATCTGATATGTTTAAAATCATACAAGGGAACGTCACCGTTAAAGTGCGTTCCCTTGTATGATTTTTAAACTTTTTTCTGAAAAAGTGCAAAAAATGGTGTTTCCCAATGACCAGTATATAGATGCATACATTTCGCATTGATAATCTGAATTATCCGGAAATTATCATTTTGGCACGTAATTAAATTAACTTCCTGGATATTTCTCATTCATGTGGCATGTATTCAAAAAATAATTCACATATATGAAAGGAGCAATATCCCAAATGTTCGCTATTGTTAAAATCGAAAAATATAAGGACAGAAAACTTATAAAAGAATTAGAATCTCATAATGAACGCCTTAATTCGCCACGTCAAAGAAACGCCAATATTAACGCTTTAAAGACCTACGCTAATTATCATCTAATCAGACCTACAAAGTCTTATATGGACACAATACAGGACCGAATTCTAATTGCAAATATAAAAAGATTACGCCGAGATTCTGTAATTCTTCAGGAAGGCCTAATTACAGCTTCTCCGGATTTTTTTAAAGTCAGTTCTTCAGATGAAATAAACCGATATTTTAATTACACACTACAGTTTTTTATCAATCGGTATGGTCGTGATAATTTTATAACAGCTGTTGTACACATGGATGAGGAGATTCCTCACATGCATTTTGATTTTGTTCCGATCACTTCAGACAATCGGTTGTCCTCTAAGGAAATTATCGGTGGTCCTCACGGACTTTCAAAATTACAAGATGCATTTTTTGAGTACATGGTATGTGAATATCCTAATTTTGAACGTGAAGCGCCATCCGTATGTCGTTCACACAAAGTCGACGATAAGCCATACAAAATATATAATATGAAAGTATAGAAACGAAAACAGAAATATATATTGTCCTACATAATTCCCTAAAAACTACATTTTATATTACATTTTACACTTAGGAATTTACCTATCACTACTGATGCCGAAGATATAAAAGGTGGTCACGGCAAATAAAGATTTATCAAAGCCGAACGGTTTTATTATTTCAGAAAAAATAAGATCTCTTATAAAGTCATCGGTGAGTTGAAACCGGAAACACTAGATTCACTCATGGACTTTATCAACAGCCCGCCAAGCGGGCATGTCACAACCACGCAGATATAGATAGCCTTTAAATGAAATGAAAATTCTGGCGTAAAATAAATACAGCCCTTAGTACCTCCGGCTCTAAAATATAATGGAGTGGTTGTGCTAAGGGCTTCGTGTTGTTACAGCAGAATTTTCACGTCAGTAATCTTTCAAAATATCGTGATGACCAACAACCACCAGTGCCACAAGTTCTTCTCACATATAAAACCAAATTACCCTGATATCCATGTTCACTCTGAACTCAAACAGATTTTCTGTCCCTTCAATACGTTTTGTCCTCAGCGAAGGGTGGGAAGGATTTTCAGCAAACAATCGTAGCTTATTCTTAAATTGCTCCCGTTCTGTTCCAATAAGTTTAGTGTAATGGTTTTTAAACCGCTAAGTATAGGTAATTGTTAAAGCCATAATTATTCCTCAAGCTCGGCAAGCATATCATCCATATTGGTGAAAGCTTTCTGAGTTCCGGACTTCAGCCTGCTTTTCAGTTCAGAAATCTCGTTATGAAGCTCTTGAATGTAGGCCTTAGGATAAACCGCTACAGGCGTAATATATATCACCCCATCGCAAACTGTGATATCCAGCTGATCTCCCTCTGATAATCCTGTTTCCAAAACAATTTGCTTAGGTATTGTGATCTGAGCCTTCGGTCTTAACTCTATTAGCATGTAAACACGCTCCTTTAGTTGGATTTTCTTACTTTCCTACCGCAATTTTATCACTAACTGGCCAATAATAATACAAGCATTTTAGTAAAATAATACCCTACCCGATATATTTCAAACGAGCGAGGTATGAGTTTAGGTCTCTAACAGAATCAGGACCGGTCTCCATTCTCTGAGTCAGCCTTGATTTCTTCTGATGTTGTATTTATGAATAGCAAGTCTGAAATCAAACCTTATCTTCGTTCTAATCGTTCCAAGTGGGCAATTACCTACCGTATAAGCGGATATAAAAATATTTTTAATGAATCATTTGACAGTTTTGGAGAAGCTAATCTAAGAAGCAGCTGAAATCAACTTAGCTCGTACAAAGGATGTCTTGCATCCTCCTCGTAAAGGTGTAAATACCACAATAAACTTAATACAAATTTCTTGATATTTTTGTTGATGTATATAAGGATGACTTAATAGATCTCTTTCAGACTCGGTATCGTTAATTTTAATTATAAGAATCGTCATGCTCACTCTCATACAAAAATTATCTAAACCTTGTCTGAAAGTAGATGGGAAATTTTTCAAATATTAGGAGAATTTATGAAAAACAAGTCTGAAGTTAAGCCTTATCTTCGCTCTAATCGTTCCAAGTGGGCAATTACCTACCGTATAAGCGGATATAAAAATGCTTTTTATGAATCATTTGACAGTTTTGAAGAAGCCAATCTAAGAGCAGCAGAAATCAACTTAGCTCGTGCGAATGGTGTCTTGCATCCTCCTCGTAAAGGCGTTGATACCATGATAACCCTGGGAGATTTTCTTGATGTCTTTGTTGATGTATATGGCACAACTCACTGGGGAACTTCTCAATACAGTGTTTGTACAAGACAGATTCGTGATTACATTAAGCCTGCACCGATATCATCCCTATTGCTTAGGGACGTACAAACAGCGGATATTGACCTCTTTTATTTGAATCTTTTAACTACTCCTGCAGTTTTAAGAAGCGGTCATACGGTCTGTAAACAGATTGGTATTTCTGTAATTGAAAAGATTCATGCAACCTTACGATGCGCGTTCAATCAGGCCGTTCGGTGGGGCTATATAAGCCGTAATCCGGTAGAATACGCGGAACTGCCTAGAGTTGAAAAGAAAAAACGTGATGTTTGGACACCTGAAGATGCACTTAAAGCTATCTCGATATGCAACAACAAACATTTGAAAGTCTGTATGCTTGTCAGCATTGGCTGCTCTTTGCGCCTTGGTGAAATTCTCGGTCTGCAGTGGGATCATATACATATTACCGACGAGAGCATCCTCAACAACTCTTCCACTATGGATATCAAGCAGGAACTCAACCGATGTGACAGGGCTTCTCTTGAGGCCTTAAATGCCAAAAATCGCAGTGGTGTTTATTTTGTTTTCCCGGATCGCAAAGTCGCCAATGAATGCAAAACCGCGCTTGTTTTAAAAAAGCCGAAGACATCTTCTAGTGTCAGGACCGTATATATCCCTAATACTGTAGCTGAAGCTTTGCTTGAGTTGAAAGCCGATCAGGAAATAGATAAAAAGAAAAATTCTGAGAATTACAAAAACTATAACATGGTTTTTGCTTTTCCTAATGGCAGACCTGTTGAAGCCAGGTTCATTGAAAAAGAATTTGCAAGCTTAATACAATATGCTGAGTTGCCTCCTGTTGTCTTTCACAGTTTAAGGCATCTAAGTACTTCTATTAAGCTGCAGCTTTCCGGTGGAGACATAAAAGCCGTCCAGGGTGATACCGGTCATTCTCAAGCATCTATGGTAACACAGGTATACGGTCATACTTTTAATCAGAATAGAAAAGCTATTGCGGACAAAATGCAGTCTACATTCTTTAATCCTAGCAACAGCTCTGCTTCACCTTCTGATAGCAATCCGCAGTTTGAATACAATAATGCAGATCCTGAAATATTAACTGCAATAACAACACTATTAACTGCTTTGGCAAAACGCTAATTTTAATGGGAATGTTTGCGCACGACAAAAGCGCAAACATTCAGCACCGAATGTTTGCGCTTCAGTTTTTTTTGTGGTATTTTTTTGACCCCAAAATGCCACAAAACACTAAAAATCTGTCTTTTTTAGTACTTCTGGAGCTGCTGACCAGAGTCGAACTGGTGACCTCATCCTTACCAAGGATGCGCTCTACCTACTGAGCTACAGCAGCAAATTTTATGCCCCTTAGAAAAGGGGCATAGTGGCGACCACGAAGGGACTTGAACCCTCGACCTCCGGCGTGACAGGCCGGCGTTCTAACCAACTGAACTACATGGCCATTTGCTTGGTGCTTGAGTATAATAGCAAAATCGGGTGGATTTGTCAACCTGTTTTTTTATCTTTTTCCTGATTTTTCATGTACAGATCTTTTTTTTCGTGGTATAATGCGTACTCAATAAAGAAGCCGGAGGTAACGTGCAGGCATGAGCAGAGCAGACGAGATCTTTATCCAAAACTGCCGCGAGATCATTGATCACGGCATCTGGGATACGGACCGCGAAGTCCGTCCCCGTTGGGAGGACGGCTCCCCGGCGCATACGGTCAAGCGCTTCGGCATTGTCAACCGGTACGACCTCTCGCAGGAATTCCCGATCCTCACGATCCGGAGGACGTATTGGAAGTCCGCCATTGACGAGCTTCTCTGGATCTGGCAGGCCAAGAGCAACAATGTTCACGATCTGCGTGCCCGCGTCTGGGATGCCTGGGCCGATGAGAACGGTTCCATCGGCAAGGCCTACGGCTACCAGCTCCGCGTGAAGCATCACTATCCCGAGGGCGATATGGACCAGGTCGACAAGGTGCTCTGGGATCTCAAGCACAATCCCGCCTCCCGCCGCATCATGACGAATATCTATAATTTTGCCGACCTCAGCGAGATGGCGCTCTATCCGTGTGCCTACTCGATGACCTTCAATGTCACGGGCAGCCGCCTCAACGCGATCTTAAACCAGCGCTCGCAGGATATGCTGGCTGCGAATAACTGGAACGTGGACCAGTATGCCGTCCTGACGATGATGATGGAGCAGGTCTCCGTCTTTGAGCCCGGCGAAAATGTTCATGTCATCGCCGATGCGCATATTTACGACCGGCATGTTCCCATGATCGAAGAGATCCTCCAAAACGAGCCGAAGCCCGCCCCCTCATTTTATCTCGACCCCTCGGTGAAGGACTTCTATTACTTCACGCGGGACAGCTTCCGCATGGAAAACTATGAGTATTCCGACTTTACGGGAAAGATCCCCGTTGCCGTCTGAGGTGCCGCCCATGGAAGCGATCGTTGCCGTATATTCCGACTGGGGCATTGGAGACGGGACCACGCAGCCCGTCGTCGTTTCGGCAGACCGGGCGCACTTCAAGGCCGTCACGATGGGAGCTGCCGTTCTTGTCGGCCGGAAAACGCTGGAGGATTTCCCCGGCGGGCGGCCGCTGAAGGGCCGGCACAACATCGGCGTCACCCGGCGCCCGGCCGAGATTCCGGGGGCGGAGGTCGTACACAGCACGGAGGAAGCGCTTGCCGCCGCGCAGAGGCAGGAGCGCTGCGTTGTCATCGGAGGCGCCAGCATCTTCGAGCAGTTTTTCCCTTATATGACCAAGGTATACATTACAAAGATCGGGTGCTGCCCGCCTTCGGCCCGCTTCTTCCCCGATCTGGACGCGGATCCCGCCTGGGCGGTCACGGATCCCGGCGAAGAGCTGGAGGAGAACGGGATCCCCTATCGGTTCTGCACCTACGAACGCCTGTAAAAAACTCAGCACAGCAAAGGAGAATGCATCATTATGTTCAAAGACAGTCGATCCCTTGAGATCAGCTGCTATGTCCTCTGCGCCGGTGCCTTCAGCATCTTCGCGCGCTGGATGCAGCTGCAGCTTGCCTACAATGACGATGACCTGCCGGACAGCAGCGTTTGGAACGTCCTAGTCCCGCTTCTCATCCTTGCGGGCGCTTTCATCTTTTATCGTTTCCTGAAAAAGTCCAAAGAGGCCGGCTTCACGCTTTCGGGCGATCTTTTCGAGGCGCTCCGAAATAACGGCACGGCTTATACCGTTGTCCGCTGGATCATCGGTGCGGCTCTGATCGCCGGCAGTGCGCTCCTTTTCCTCGAGAGCAGCACTGACCGCAACGTCGTCTTCCTCCGCGTGCTCTCCGTGCTCGGAATGCTGACGGGGCTCTGCTTCCCGCTGCTTCTCTCCTGCGCCAACCGGCCGCACGCCGTCAAGCAGTCGACGACGACGCTTCTCTCTCTGATCCCGATCCTCTTTTTCAGCGTATGGCTCCTCACGAGCTACAAGCGCAACTCGATCAACCCGGTCCGCTGGGACTTTGTGATCGAGATCCTGGCGCTCATCGTCTGCATGGAAGCCTCCTTCCGCATTGCAGGCTTTGCCTACGGCGTCCCGAGCACCGGAAAGAGCATGTTCTTCTCCATGCTCTCCGCCATGCTCTGCATGATGTGCATCGCCGACGAGCGCATGCTCGGCGAATCCGTCATGTTCGGAGCCTCCGCGCTGATGTTCGTCATGCTCAACTGGGTGATGGTCTCCAACTTCAAAAAAGAAGAAAAGCCGATCATCCCCGCCGTGGAAGTCGTCGTGGACGACGGTGGACTGGAACGGCTGAAATGATCCTGCTTCCGGGCTGCTTCGGCAGCCCGTTTTTTAATAATTCATGAATTTTTTCAAAATAGTTGCAATTTGGTAACGAGTGCGGTATAGTATGGGTGTATAAGAATCGCAGGGATCTTCCTGCGGACAGGAGTTCAACATGAAAAAGAAATTTCTGAGCCTTTTGCTCGTGCTCTGTATGCTCGTTCCAATGCTCGCCTCCCAGGCCTATGCCGCCAAGGACTATTCTCCTTATTATGACGAGGTCGAGATCCAGGAAGGAGACACCGTCATCGGCATCTGTGCCGCTCGCGGCATGGATTACATTCCCGTCGTCAAGCAGGCCGTCCTGATTGCGAACGGTCTTGCCACGGCCGATTCGCTCGGTGCCGTCCGGCCCGGGCAGAAGATCAACATTCCGAAGTCCGAAGCCGCCGCAGACGCCATCGTCACGCTCTATAACGCCGTCGTCTCCGCCGTCATTCCCGAGTCCTATGTGCTGACGTATACGGTGGAATCCGGAGACACACTGTTCAGCATCTGCTCTTCTCTCCGCCTCACCTACAGCACCTGCAAGGAAGCCATCCTCAGCCTGAACGGCTGGTCCGGCGAGGCCAAGCTGAACACCATCTACGCCGGGCAGACCTTCTTCCTCCCCCGCAGTGACGAATATGCCTCCGCCATCTCCGAAACCGTTGCCAAGGCCGTTGAGGCCAACACGAATATCCTCGTCAACGCCGGGGACACCTTCTCCTTCTATCTCGTCTCCCACACCATGGCCGCCGGAGAGACGGTCCGCAGCGTATGCGAATCGCTCGGCGAGGAATATACCTCCGAGATGGCCGCGATGGTCACGAGCATCAACGGCCTCAGCGATGCCTCCAAGGTCAAGGCGGGTACCTCCTATCTCTTCCCGAGCGCCTCGGCCGTCAACGCAGCCTATGCCGTCTATTCCCACACCGTTGCGAGCGGCGACACGGCCGGCAATCTCTGCACGGCCTACGGCGTCAAATATGCGGAGGTCTCCGGCATTCTTCAGGGCCTGAATCCGAAGACGAATCTCTCCGCCATTATGCTCGGAAGCGATCTTCTTCTGGTCACTCCGTGCGGAACCGGCATCGAGACCCCGGTCATTATCAAATAAAAGAAAGCAGAAAACTGCCGGGCAGGGATTCGAAAGGGATCTCCTGCCCGGCAGTTTTTATTTCACGTCTTCGACGGAAAGGACATAGACCGTCTCGTCTTCCACGCGGAAGCGGACGTTTTTCCCGGCGAATTCCATCCCGTAGACCCGTTCCGGATCCTTCTGGTAGTGCGGACGCGGGTCGCAGCGGAGCACGCTTTTCAGGGCCTCCCGCTTTTCCTTCGGCAGCATTGCGGCTGCCTCCGGCGGAAGGAGGACCTCCAGCGCCTCCTGCGGCCGCGGCGCAAAGCCCTCGCCCGCATCCGGGATCGAATCCGAATACGGAATATAAGGCTTGATGTCGAAGATCGGCGTTCCGTTCATCAGATCCGCCCCGGCGACGAGGAGCGTCATTCCCCGTTCGCCGTCCCGCTCCAGGCCCTCCAGCCGGACGCAGGAAAGCCCCAGTGCGTTCGGGCGGAAGGGAGAGCGCGTTGCCCATACGCCCATGCGCGTATTCCCGCCGAGCCGGGGCGGTCGCACCGTTGGCGTCCATTCCTTCCCGGCGTTCTCGGAAAACTGCCAGATGAGCCAGATGTGCGTGAAAGCGTCGATCCCCCGCAGCGCCTCTTCCCGGCGAAATTCCGGCTCGAATACGATCCTTCCCTTGAGCTCCTCCACCAGGCCTGCCTGGCGCGGAATGCCGAATTTTGTGCCGAAGTCCGTCTCAATATGTGCGATCGGCTTCAGTTCGATCGTTTCCATGCCCGCCTCCTCACAGCACTTCCTGCAGCAGAAGCAGCAGGCGCATGGATACGCCGTTCACCAGCATGTGGAAGAAGATGCTGCACCAGAGGGAATCCGTCTTCTCGTAGCAGCGGCAGAGCAGATAGCTCACGGGGAGATACTGCAGCAGATAGATCCAGTAGATCGGGTCCTCCATGGCATAGGCCCACACATGATAAAGCGAAAAGAGCAGCATGCTGCCGGCGTAGGCGGCGGTACGGTTCCATTTCCGCAGCGCGCCGAAAACGGCGCCGCGAAACAGCATCTCTTCCGCGATCGGCGCGAGGAAGACGGCCGCTGCCGCCATGGTGTTGTAATCCTCCAATGCCAGCGAGATCACGGCCTCGTTGTTCGGGTTGGCCGCCGCGCTCCCGTCTGAAAGTGCGAGCTCCAGGGCGGACAGAATGCCGCTGAGGCAAAGATTGAACCCCATCATGGCAATGTAGCTGAGGCCGATCTGCAGCATGCAGGCAAACGGCCGCTCGCACAGCGGATCGAACTCCCTGCGCAGAAACCGGAAGCCGATCGCAAGCATATAGACGGCGCCCGCTGCATAGAGCGCAAAGCTGGCTTCGGCCTCCGTCAGACCGCCCGGCCCGATCCGCCTTATCAGGAGCTCCGGCAGGAGCCAGAGATGGATCGGGAACCAGATCAGCGTGAGGATCGTCTCCCGCTTTTCCATGCAGCTTGTGAAGGCGGCCGGGCTTTTGTCGTTTTCTTTCATGCCTTTGCCTTTTTCTGCAGCTCGCTGAGCAGATTCAGCGCCTCCAGCGGAGAGAGCGTATTGAGGTCGGTCGCCTCCAGGGTCCGCCGGATCTCGTCCGTGCCGACGTCGGTGAAGCTGATCTGCGCCGAGGCCTCGTGCCGCTCCGGCAAAGCTCCGGTCCCCTGGCTTTCCAACTCCTTCAGATAGCTCTTTGCCTTGCTGATCACGCCGTCCGGAAGCCCCGCCAGCTTGGCGACCTCGATGCCGTAGCTGTCGTCCGCCGCCCCGCGCAGGATCTTCCGCAGGAAAACGAGCGTCCCGCCCTGCTTTTTGGCGGAAATATTGTAATTGCGCACACCGTCCACCTCGCCTTCGAGTGCGGAGAGCTCGTGATAGTGTGTGGCGAACATCGTCTTGGCCCCAAGCCGTTTCCGGTCGGCGCAGAATTCCAGCACCGCCCGCGCGATCGCCATTCCGTCAAACGTCGAGGTGCCGCGTCCGATCTCGTCGAGCACGAGGAGCGAGGAGCTCGTGGCATACTTGAGGATGTTTGCCATTTCGTTCATCTCTACCATGAAGGTCGAGTGTCCGGAGGCGAGGTCGTCCGAAGCCCCGATGCGGGTAAAGACGCGGTCCACAATGCCGATCCTGGCTGCGCGCGCCGGAACAAAGGAGCCCATCTGCGCCATCAGCACGATCAGCGCCGTCTGCCGCATATAGGTCGACTTGCCCGCCATGTTCGGCCCCGTCACGATGGCCACGCGGTCCTCGGAGGTGTTGAGGAAGGTGTCGTTCGGCACGAAGAGCACATCCTTCATCGTCTGCTCAACGACGGGATGACGCCCCTCGGTGATGGAGAGCGTGCCGGAGGTGTCGATCTCCGGCATCGTATACCGGTTCCGTACGGCCGTCTCTGCCAGAGAGGTGAGCGCGTCGAGCCGCGCAACGGCATCCGCCGTTGCCTGGATCCGCCCGACGTCGGACGCGACGCGGTCCCGCAGCTCGGAGAAGAAGTTGTATTCCAGCTCGTTGATCTTCTCGCGGGCGGTCAGGAGCGTATTTTCCAGCTCCTTGAGCTCCTGCGTGAAATAGCGTTCATTGGAGACCAGGGTCTGCTTCCGGATGTAATCCGCCGGGATGCTCCCGTCTCCCGCCGAACGCGGAACGTCGATATAATAGCCGAACACCTTGTTGTAGCCGACCTTGAGCTTTTTGATCCCTGTGCGCTCCCGCTCCCGCTCCTCCAGCTGCCGCACCATCTGCGCGCCGTTGTCGCGGGTATACCGCAGCTCGTCCAGCTCCTGCGAAAAGCCCTCCCGGATCATGCCGCCCTCGCGGACAGAGAAGGGGGGATCGTCGCATATGGCCCGGTCGATCACGGAGCGGATATCCTCGAGTGCGTCCAGCGCCCCGATCTCGCGCAGCTCCATGCTGTGAAAGCCTTCCAGCACCGTGCGGATGCCGGGCAGGGCGGATGCGCAGTTGGCAAGCGTCCGCAGATCGCGGCCGCCGGCCGTCCCGTAGACACAGCGGCCGACGAGCCGCTGCATATCGCTGATCTCCTTCAGCCGCTCGATGATCTCTCCGCGGCGGACATTGTCGTTCACGAGCTCGTCGACGGCCGTGAGCCTCCGCCGGATCGCCAGCGCCGACAGGAGCGGCCGCTCGACCCAGGAGCGGAGCAGGCGGGAGCCCATCGGTGTCTTCGTCTTGTCCAGCACCCAAAGGAGGGAGCCGCGCTTTTCCCCGCTGCGGAGCGATTCCGTCAGCTCGAGATTGCGCCGCGTTGCCCAGTCGAGCTCCATATACCGCCCGCCGCGGAAGACATCGAGAGAGCCGATGTGGCTCGTGTCGAATTTCTGCGTTTCATCGATATAGCTCAGCAGCGCCCCCACGGCGGTCACGGCCTCGTCCGCCTCCTGCAGCCCGGGCTCCGCCGTGTCCGCATAGCCGAACTGTGCGCACATGCGTGCGCTCGCCCGGTTGAGCTCGAATTTTTCCTCGCCCGTTTCCGGCATCGCGCCCAGCTTCTCGGCAAGAAAATCCGTGATCCTTTTGCACTGCGCCGCCTCCGGCGAGAGGAGCACTTCCTTCGGCGCAAACCGGCCGAGCTCGTTGAGAATGTGGCTCACGGCGTCGTTTTCAAATTCCGCGCAGCACATCTCGCCCGTCGTGATGTCGCAGAAGGCGGCGCCCCCTTTCCGCCCCTGCAGATGCACGCTGCCGATATAGTTGCTTCGGTTC
>R06__coassemble_42_pt1 | contig 53031 bp, 50 predicted proteins | sample R06__metabat2_high_PE_044 | metagenome-assembled genome bin R06
CGGAAGAAAACTTGAACTTACAAATCCTAATGTTTCTGTTTTAGAAGTTCTTCGTCTATCGGGGCTTCTTAAAGTTATAGATGTAAAGTGATTAACGAGCAACATTTAACAGGTGAGCTGTTTTATGAAAATGAAGTAAAAACAAATAAAATAGCCTCTGTTGCACTGTTTTTTTTAGGTCTTGTTTTTTGCTTTCTATATATCATTGATGTATTTGAAATAACCTGGCTTGGTGGAGAATTATACCAAATTGCAATTTTAAGCTCCGGTATAATGAATGTTCTCGTTTTACCTATTGGTTATATCTACAAATATAAAGCGCCGTGGCTTAAGAAACTTATTCTGACCATAATTATTATCTCATCAGGTTTAATATTTTTCATATATCCGTTAAATGCAAATTTTATTACTTACGGTCCTATTATTATCAGTGCTTTATATTATGATAAGAAAACTATCAGTTATACATCAATTATAAGTTGGTTGTGTTATAGTACATCTCTTTTTCTTAATGTTCTGTTTGAAAGATTAGGCGAGAATCTAAGTAATCTTCATCAAATTCAAGGTATTTCTATTTTTAGTTTACCAAACGAGGTTTTTAATATTTATTTTATTCCTCATACTCTGCTTTTTATTGTAACATATATCGTTTGCTATAACATTGCAGAAAATGGAAAAGAATTTCTTGAAAAACAAGCTAAAATTTCCTCGGAAATTTCTTTAATGGAAGCTGAAATCAGTGCTGCTTCTAAAATCCAAAACTCTTCTTTGCCTTCTGAATCATATATTACCCCAAATGGTAATATATCTATTCAAGCTGTCATGAGACCTGCTAAAGCTGTCGGAGGAGATTTTTTCGATTATTTTATCCACAATAATAAGCTTATTTTTCTTATTGCGGATGTTTCAGATAAAGGCTTAGGTGCTGCGCTATTCATGATGAAAGCTAAAAATGCTCTAAGTTCTGCTTTTTTAGCAACAAATGATCTCGATGAAGCTATAAGGCTTTCAAATCTGTTTCTTTGCAATGAAAACAAAGACAATATGTTTATAACTTCCTGGATTGGATGTATAGATATAAATACTTGCATTGGTAAATATGCTAATTGCGGACATTTACCGCCTATTGTTCTTCATGCGGATAATTCGATTGATATTTTAGAGGATGACCCCAATTATTTGTTGGGCGTTTTTGAAGATGCCGAATTTAAAACGTTTCCATTAATACTTAAACCTGATGATTCATTATGGCTTTATACTGATGGTATAACTGATGCGCTTAATGGTGATTCCATACCATTTGGATTTGAAAGGCTTAAAGATGTAATTAAGTATGAAAATATGGCTGGTAATAACATGAATGATTATTTATTTAATGTTATTGATGAATATGCTAATGGAGTAAATCAGTTTGATGATATGACAAGTATGAAAATTCATATTAATGATATATCCGAGTCAGTCAAAGAAACTATTACATTGAAAACCAATCCTGATTCATCAAACGTTGTAATTGATAAAGTTAATTCAATTCTTACTGATTTAAATTGTCCGGAAGATGTACGCAGAAATATAGACGTTGCTATTGATGAAGTTTGCGTAAATATAGTTGAATATGCATATGATAATCAAATAGGGGAATATACTGTGGAAATATCTGCAGGTTGCAATTATATATCTTTTCTGTTTTCAGATGAAGGTATCGAGTTTAACCCTCTTTTATCTGTAGGCAATGAAATTGATGCCGATGATGTTCGTGTTGGAGGTCTCGGAATCTATTTTTTCACAAATCTTATGGATGATGTATCATATTCAAGGGAGAATAATATAAATAAGCTCTCTTTACTTAAAATATGGAATGTATAATATGCCTTTCATTCATAAATATAATGTTTATAACAACACAATAGCATATCTTCTTGATGTAGATTTTTTAGATAACGAGGATTTATTTAATTATTACTACAAGATTTCCTCCACTGCCAGACAGAAAAAAACCGATAATTATAAATTTCAGTCGGATAAGAAGCTTTGTCTGGGTGTTGAAATTCTTTTAATGGAAGCCTGTAATGATTTCAATGTAGATTACAATAAACAATGTTTAATATATGGAGATAATTTAAAGCCTTATTTTAAAAACTCCAATATATATTTTAATTTATCTCATTCCGGTTCAAAAGCCATGTGTGTAATGTCTGATTTTGAAGTTGGATGTGATATTGAAAAAATATCATCATGTAATTCAATAATTGCTGATAAATTTTTTACTCATGAAGAAAATTTGTTTTTAAATAAGTTTTCTACGGAGTCTGACGGAAGCAAAGCTTTTTACAGACTTTGGACATTAAAGGAAAGTTTTTTAAAATGTATCGGATGTGGAGTATCTTTTCCACTAGATTCATTTTCAATTTTATTTAATGAAGATAACAGCATAACCGTTAATCAAAGTATTTCTGAATATAATTTTTTCTTTTATGAAGTTGAGTGCACATTGGAATATGCTATGTCTATCTGTTTAAGAGAGAGAATTTAAATTTAATTTTACAAAGGAGTATTAATATGCCTAACGCTCTTGATTACGTCATTTTACGCGGTGATTTGGATTACAACAGATATCCTTTAAATGAAATCGATTTATTTTTGTGTTCTCAGTTAGCTACACCGGATTATAAAAACATTATTGGATCAGATATTAACGGGAAAACCATCTCTGAAATAGCTGATGAGTATTTTTCAAATCATACACTTGATGTCAGCAATTTGGGTGTTTTGCAGTCCACGAGTGTTTTGCCAATGCTTAAAGAAATGGGAAATTCCATCAGATTTGGCAATGCAGTTATTTATGGTTACGATAATCATGTAGATTTTCAGGAGGAAGAACAATTTTCTGCAATAACCATTCAATTAACGGATGATTTAATTGTAGTTGCGTATCGGGGTACCGATGATACTATTATAGGCTGGAAGGAAGATTTTAACCTCGCAATCTATGATGAAGTTCCGGCACAAAGAGATGCCCTTAAATATTTAAATTGGGCAGCATCTCAATTTAAAGGAAATATAATTACCGTAGGGCATTCAAAAGGCGGAAATCTTTCCTTATATGCCTCCATCATGTCAGATATAAAAATACAAGATAGAATATTAAAGGCTTACAGTTTTGATGGACCCGGTTTCAGCAAAGAATTTCTTGAAACTGAAAAATATAATTATGTGAAAGATAAAATATTTACGGTACTCAGTCAGAATGCAATAGTTGGTACTCTTTTAAATATAGCCGGAAATGTATGTTATGTTCATACAACGGTTGAAGGGTTTATGGCTCATGACGGCTTTTCGTGGTCTGTCAACAAGACAGAGTTTATAAGAGAAGATAATTTAAGTTCGATGAGTCAAAGTGTCGACGATATTATGGATAGAACGTTAAATCATCTTACATTTGATGAAAAGAAAGACTTTATTGACTCTCTTTTTAATGCTTTATCTTCTACAGGCTGTGTTACCATTACAGATATTAAATCTGAAAAACTACCCGATATGTTTAAAGTGTTACTAAGTGTTAGCCTTAATAAAAATGTTTTATTCTTTGCTGAGAATATATTAATTTCTCTTAATAAATACGGTAAGTCTAAATTACGAGCAAAATATGATTAAAATTATTTACTTAGACGAGGATATTATAGTTTGTATTAAACCATCCGGCGCACTATCAACTGATGAACCCGGTGGTATGCCTTATTTGCTGCGTGAGCAGTTAAACAGCCCCAAAATGGAACTTTATACCGTGCACAGACTAGATAGAGTTGCTAGCGGCCTTATTGTTTATGCAAGGAACAGTAAATCAGCGTCTATAATAAGTAAAGAAATTACTGAGCACAAGTTTAAAAAAGAGTATTTAGCTGTTGTGCATGGAAAGCCGGATTCAAACTCCGGTAGGTATGATGATTTACTTTTCCGAGATACTTCAAAAAACATGACTTTTGTTGTTAACAGAATGAGAAAAGGGGTTCGTGAAGCATCTCTTGAATATGAAGTATTGGAAAGTACTGAAGATTTATCGTTAGTAAAAATAAATCTTCTTACAGGGCGTACACACCAGATTAGAGTTCAATTTTCATCTCGTCAGATGCCCCTTGCAGGTGATAAAAAATATGGAGCTGCCGCTGATAAATGCGCTATTGCACTTTGGTCTCATTGTCTTGAGTTTACGCATCCCAATTCAAATAAAAAAATGTTATTTTGCGAATTACCCGGTGCTTTCGAACCATGGATATATTTTGATAAATATATTACTGAAAGAACATCAGACGAAATTGAATTATCTGACAGGAAAAATTTCAGAGAAAGCTTAATAGGAGAGTAAAGCATGACTTTTAAAATGGTACATGAGAATTATAATGTCTGTAATCTTGAAAAATCACTTGATTTCTATAATAAAGCGTTGGGGCTTAATGAGTGCAGACGTAAAGAGGGAAACGGATTTACAATAGTTTATCTTTCCAATGAAAATTCCACGTTTGAGCTTGAATTGACATATTTAGAGGATCATCCTCAAAAGTATGACATCGGTGAAGAAGAATTTCATCTTGCATTTACAACAGATGATTTTGATGCAGCATATAAAAAGCATTCTGAAATGGGTTGTATTTGTTTTGAAAATCATGAAATGGGAATATATTTCATACAGGATCCTGATGGTTACTGGCTTGAAATTATCCCCGCTCACAGGTAATTTCTATGAAGAAAGTTTATATTACAGGACATAGAAATCCTGATATTGACAGTATTTGCGCTGCTATTGCTTATGCAAGATTAAAGAATAAGATTGATACTCACGCACAGTATATACCTGTCAGATGTTCCCATCTTAATGAGAACGCAAAAAAAATTCTCTCTATGCTTAAAATAAATGCACCGGTTTATATGAGAGATGTTTATCCAAAAGTATCTGATGTTATGCTGACAGATGACGACCATCTTGATATTAACGATTCTTTATTTTGCTTAGCTCAGAATTATTCTTCAGATAAGCCTTCAGCTATGCCTGTATATAATAATGGCATTTTCTATGGACTAATTTCGGTTGACGATGTTACAACATGGGCTATGTCTGAACTTGCTGAAAAGAGCGGTTTTCGTAATATTCCCAAAATTAAAGATATAATGCAGGAGCATGAAACATGCTTTAATTCAACAGATTTATTTGAAGATTGCAGAAAAGTTTTGCTCTCATTTAAGAAAAGGGGAGTTGCTGTTTTTGAAAATAATCATTATGTTGGCTATGTTACAAGACGTTGTTTCCTTGATACTCCAAAATATGATGTAATTTTAGTTGATCATAATGAAGCAGGTCAAAGTATTAAAGGAATTGAAAAAGCAAATATATTAGAAATAATTGATCATCACAGACTCGCTCCATTAAAAACAGAGCAGCCGATATTTATCGATGCTGAACCCCTTGGTAGCACTTGCACAATCATTTACCAAATTTATATAAGAAATGGAATAACGATTGACTGCGATACTGCAAGAGTCCTTTTGACAGGAATTCTTTCAGATACTCTTATTTTAAAAAGTCCGACAACAACACCCGTTGATATTTATGTATCTGACTGCCTGGCACAGCTTTGTGGAGTTAATGTAGAAGAATACGGACTTAAAATATTTAGTAATATTGAAGGACTTAAAGACAGAGAACCCGAAAGTGCTATAATTTCCGATTTCAAAGAATATAATGAAAACAATATAAAAATCGGGATTGGACAGTGTGAAGTTACTACACTTAAAGATTTATCATCTTATGAAAATATTTATCTTGAAAGTCTTGAATCTGTTAAAACAAAGTATGGTCTGAACTGGGCTTTTCTTATGATAACAGATGTTTTAACTGAACACAGTATTTTATTGATAACAGATAATGACGCTTCAAAACATTTACCGTATACTTATTTAAAACATAATATTTATGATATGCCCGGTGTTTTGAGCCGAAAAAAACAGCTTCTTCCTGAAGTTCTTCATGCAATTTCAATTATATGAACTTTGCCCAATATCTTTGTAATTGACAATTTTTAATGTATCTTTTATAATTTCATCGTTTTTAAAGCATTGATTGAGAAGAGTAGATAATTAAGTTTTTTAGAGAGAAGACGGTTGCTGCAAGTCTTTAAACGAGGTTATTGAATGTCGCTCATGAGCTTATATTTTAATAAAGAGTGCCGCATATTATGCGGAATTCAGGTGGTACCGCGGTTTATTTATCGTCCTGAGCTGATTTTCAGCTCAGGATTTTATTTCATAAAAGGGGAATGGATTTAAATGAAAGAATTACCAAAGATTTATGATCCGAAATCTGTTGAGAAAAAGATTTATCAAATGTGGATGGATGGCGAATATTTTAAAGGTGTTGTTGATGAAAACAAAAAACCGTTTTCTATTGTTATGCCGCCTCCGAATGTTACAGGACAGTTGCACATGGGACATGCAATGGACTCAACACTTCAGGATATTCTTATAAGATATAAAAGAATGCAGGGTTATTCCGCATTATGGTTGCCGGGAGTTGACCACGCCGGAATTGCTACTCAGATAAAGGTAGAAGAAGTTCTTCGAAAAGAAGAAGGTAAAACCAGATATGATCTAGGAAGAGATAAATTCCTTGATAGAGTCTGGGATTGGAAAAACAAGTTCGGTAATAAAATTGTTGAGCAGCAAAAAAGCCTTGGCGTTTCATGTGACTGGGATCGTTCCAGATTTACTATGGATGATGTATGTGCTAAAGCTGTACGTGAAACATTTTGTGATTTATATGATAAGGGCCTTATATATAAAGGCAGACGTATTATAAACTGGTGTCCTCACTGCAGAACTGCTCTTTCTGATGCAGAAGTTGAGTATAAGGATATTCCGGGTCATTTCTGGCATATAAAATATCCTGTAGAAGGATCAGATGAGGAATTTATTATTGCAACTACAAGACCTGAAACCATGCTTGGTGATACAGGTGTTGCGGTTCATCCTGAAGATGAAAGGTATACACATCTTATTGGAAAATATGCTGTTCTTCCTCTCGTTGGTCGTAAGCTTCCGATTGTTGCAGATAATTATGTTGAATTAGGATTTGGTACAGGAGCCGTTAAAATGACACCTTGTCATGACCCTAATGACTATGAAGTTGCACTGCGTCATAATCTTGATATGATTCAGGTTATTGATGAGGATGCTAAAATTATTAATGATGGCTGCAATGGTAAATATGACGGTATGGACCGTTATGAAGCAAGAGATGCTATTGTTAAAGACTTAGACGATCAGGGATATCTTATAAAAGTTGAAGATTACAGCCATAATGTCGGATGCTGCTATAGATGCGGTACAGTTGTTGAACCTCTTACCAGCCCGCAGTGGTTTGTAAAAATGGAACCTCTTGCAAAAAAAGCAATTGATGTTGTAAATAACGGTACAATTAAATTCGTTCCTGAAAGATTTACCAAGACATACATAAACTGGATGGAAAATGTACATGACTGGTGTATATCAAGGCAGTTATGGTGGGGCCACCAGATTCCTGCATGGTACTGTGATGATTGCGGAGAAATTACTGTAAGCAGAGAAGATGCAACGCAGTGCAGTCACTGCCACAGCAAGAATATTCGAAGAGATGAAGACGTTCTTGATACATGGTTCTCTTCAGCGTTATGGCCCTTCTCAACAATGGGCTGGCCTGAAAACACTCAGGAACTTTCGTACTGGTATCCAACATCTGTAATGGTAACAGGTTATGATATTATCTTTTTCTGGGTCGCTCGTATGATATTCTCAGCAATGGAGCAGATGGATAAAGAGCCTTTTAACACAGTATTTATTCATGGCCTTGTAAGAGACAGTCAGGGAAGAAAGATGTCAAAATCTTTAGGCAATGGTATAGATCCGCTTGAGATGATTGATCTCTACGGAGCAGATGCTTTAAGATTTAATCTTATAACAGGCAACTCACCTGGAAACGACACTCGTTTTTACACAGAAAAATGCGAAGCTATGCGTAATTTCTGTAATAAGATATGGAATGCCAGCCGCTTCGTAATGATGAATCTGACAATTGATAAAAACGAACTGCCAAAAAATCTTGAGCTTGAAGATAAATGGATACTCAGTAAGTTAAATAACGTAGCTAAAGAAGTCTGCGAGAATATGGACGCCTTTGAACTTGGTGTAGCATCTGCTAAAATTTATGATTTTATCTGGGATTCTTACTGCGACTGGTATATAGAGCTTACAAAATCCAGGATGAATGAAGATACTCAGAAAGTTCTTCTTTATGTGCTTACAGAAATACTCAAGCTTCTGCATCCGTTTATGCCTTTTATAACTGAGGAAATATTCCAGGCAATCCCGCATGATGGTGAAGCATTAATGATTGCTGAATATCCGAAATTCCATGAAGAACTCAATTTCCCAAATGAAGAAAAAGATTTCGAAATGGTTATGGATGCAATAAAGGCTGTAAGAGCAAGAAGAGCTGAAATGAATGTACCTCCTTCACGTAAAGCACATCTTTACATAGTTTCTGAAAAAGGTGATGCATTTACAGCTGGTACGGCATATATTTCCAAACTCGCATACGCATCAGATGTTTCAATTTCGGATTGTTTACCTCAGGATAGTGAGAAAATGGTATCTGTTGTTACAGATAATGCCAGATTGTTTATGCCAATGAATGACTTAGTTGATTTTGAAGCAGAAAGAATCAGAATTAATAAAGAAATTGAAAAGAATCAGAAGCTACTCGATGCTCAGATCAACAAGCTGTCTAATGAAAATTTCGTATCTCGTGCACCGGAAGCAGTTGTTAACATTGAAAGAGAAAAGAAAGCTAAGCTTGAATCTTTAATAGCAAATCTCAAATTAAGTTTGGAGAGTTTGAACTAATGGAAGAAGTAGTATCTAAAAATTTTATTGAACAATTTATAGAAGAAGATCTTCTAGAGGGAAATCGTTGTTATGGAATGAAAGTCCATACAAGATTCCCGCCCGAACCTAACGGATATCTCCATATCGGTCATTGTAAGGCACTTAGTATTGACTTTGGTATGGCAGAAGAATTTAACGGGATTTGCAACTTAAGATTTGATGATACAAATCCTGCAAAAGAAGATACTGAATTTGTAGATGCAATTCAGGAAGATATCAAATGGCTCGGCTTTGATTGGGATGACAGACTGTTCTATGGCTCAGATTATTTTGAAAAAACATATGAATACGCAATAGAACTTATTAAAAAAGGACTTGCGTATGTATGTGAACTTACACCTGAACAGTTCAAAGAATATAGAGGAGATACCTCACATCCTGCTATTTCACCTTACCGCAATCGTTCTATCGAAGAAAACCTCGATTTATTTGAAAGAATGAAAAACGGTGAATTTGAAGAAGGTCGTTATACTTTAAGAGCTAAAATTGACCTTGAATCCGGTAACTTTAATATGCGCGATCCTGTTCTTTATCGAATTAGATATATCGAACATCACAGGCAGGGGAAAAAATGGTGCATATTCCCGATGTACGACTTCGCTCACCCCATACAGGATGCTTTAGAAGGTATTACTCACTCATTATGCTCTCTTGAATATGAAGCACACAGACCTCTTTATGACTGGGTTGTTACCAATGTCAGCATTCCTTATCATAAACCAAGACAAATTGAATTTGCTCGTCTAGGAATTAATTATACCGTTATGTCTAAACGCAAATTAAGACTTTTAGTTGAAAACGGGTATGTAAGTGGTTGGGATGATCCAAGAATGCCAACCTTATGCGGACTTAGAAGAAGGGGTTATACACACAAATCGATAAGAGATTTCTGCAAGCGTATAGGCGTATCTAAAGTTGACTCTACAGTTGAATGGGCATTCCTTGAAAGTTGTCTAAGAGATGATTTAAATGCCAATGCTAAAAGAGTAATGGCTGTATTAAATCCGGTAAAGCTTACTATTACCAATTATCCCGAAGATGAATCGGAATTGCTGGAAATTGAAAATAATCCATTGGATGAAAATTCAGGAACAAGAATGGTTTCATTTTCAAAACATCTTTATGTTGAATCTGATGATTTCCAGGAGATTCCGGAGCCTAAATATAAAAGACTTTATCCCGGTAATGAGGTAAGGCTCAAAGGTGCTTATCTTATCAACTGTACAGGCTGTGTAAAAGATGAAAACGGTAATGTAGTTGAAATTCTTGCTGAATATCAGAAAGATTCCAAAGGCGGTAATCCTGCTGACGGTCATAAAGTCAAAGGAGCAACAATACACTGGGTAGATGAAAAATCCTGTGTTGATGCAGAAGTCAGACTTTACAGTTATTTATTTAATGATCCAGAACCTGATGGACCGGATAAAAACTTCCTTGACTGTCTAAATAAAGATTCACTTACTATTCTTAATAATTGCAAAATAGAAGAAAGTCTTTCTCACATTGAAATGCCGCAAAAGGGCAAGGATTGCGAGGGATTCCAGTTTATGCGTCAAGGATATTTCTGCCTTGATAATAAGGATTCTACTCCTGATCACCTTGTATTTAACCGCTCTGTAGCATTAAAGGAGAGTTTCAAATGATTCCAACACCAGAACAAGCATTAGAAATTATTAAAAAATACAATAAAGAACCGTTTCACATTGAACATGCTCAAACAGTATCTAAAGTCCTTGGCGAATTTGCTAAAGATTATGATGCAGATAATGTTGAATACTGGAAAACCGTTGGAATGCTTCATGATATAGATTTTGAGCTGTATCCTGATGAGCACTGCAAGAAATGCATCGAGCTTATGAGAGATGAATCAATTGATGAAGATATTATCAGGTCCGTCTGCTCACATGGTTATGGAATATGCAGCGACGTTGAACCTGAAAAGCAAATGGAGAAAGTTCTCTTTGCTGTCGATGAGCTTACAGGCTTAATTGGTGCTGCGGCCAAAATGAGACCGACAGGTATTTCAGATATGGAAGCTTCATCTCTTAAAAAGAAATTCAAAGATAAGAAATTTGCTGCAGGTTGTTCTCGTGATGTTATTTCAAAGGGTGCAGATATGATGGGCATGGAACTTACAGAGCTTTTCTCTAAAACAATAGAGGCTATGAGAGCCTGATGCAGGTTTTTTATACTAAATTTTCAGATTATGAGGCTCTCCCGGAATGTCCCTTATCAAAATATAGAAAAAATAAAATTTCTAACATTAAAAATCCGGAGATCTTCAAAAAACAGATAATTACTGAATTTTTTCTTCTTAAATGCTTGATTAGTCTCGACCCTGACCTCAGACGACCTTTGGATATCAGTGTTTCTGATAATGGTAAACCTTATATTGAAGGGTTTAAGTATAGGTTTTCAATTTCACACTCAGATGATCTTTTGATGATTGCAATTGATGAAAATGAAATTGGCATTGACTGTCAAAAAACAGTAGAAAAAGAAAAATATCTCAAAATTTGCAACAGATATTTTTCGAATGAAGAAAAAAACTATATAACAGATGAAGATTCTTTTACTGAAATCTGGACCAAAAAAGAAGCTTATGCGAAGATGCATGGAATCTCAGTATTTGATGTGCTGTCTGAAAACATTATGAAGTACAAAATTGAACACACAAAATTTGAAAATTATCATGTTTCTATAAGCGTTCTAAAAATGGATTAAATCAAAAATCTCTCTTTGGTAATTAACTTAACCAAAGAGAGATTTTATTTTATCGAATTACATTAAAGTCAACTGATCCGTTTACACCGGATACTTTACCAAAATCTGTAAATTGCCACATATCATATCGATATGCAAAAGAAGGAACAACGTAATTATCAGTAAAACTTGCCATCCATATAAAATACTGAGATATGGAATTATAATCAATTTCATCAAGAAGGAATGATTGTGTTGCATAAACTCCGGGTTTGTAACCTGCGGTTTTTACTGTTTCACAAAATGCCTGAGCAATTTCAACTCTCGTAGCATTGGATAATGTATCTTGACGTCCTTCCGGATAATCCCCTGAAAATTCCATGTCTATAAATAAAGGATAATCTAAGGTTTCACCTGCAAGCCAGGATAAACAAATACTGGCTTCCTCGATAGCTTCAACTTTGTTAATTGCTGTTGAATAAAAGTATGCGCCTACCTTAAGTCCTGCTTCTTTTGCACCACGTAGATTTTGTAAAAAGCATGTATCCTGATATACGGCGCCTGAACCCCAGCCTCTAAATCCAATACGTATAATTACAAAATCAACGCCCGCATTTTTTACAGCAGTCCAGTTAATGTTTCCGTTATAAAAACTAACATCAATTCCTACACTATTTGCTTTGAAACCATTACTGTCAAAATAATATAGTTTGCCATCTATATTTTTAAGTCCTGTAACTTTGTTACCGTATGAATAATAAACAGTTCCGCCATCTTCATTTTGCCAAGAATTTTTTACGGTATCATTACTGGTAACAGGTTCAGCATCAATCATATAATCCTGTAACGGTAAATTTTCAGAATCAAACAACTCAACAGTTTCATAACAGCTTTTTTCCTCGTTATACCTTAATCCCCACATCAAAACATCGTTTTCAAGATAAGGTATAACATCTGTTACATTGTTATTCCGGTCTAAAAGATACTGGTCTTTTGTATAATAAGTATATTTGTATATATAATTACCATTACTGTCATATACATATGCGACATTACTCTGACCATCTGAGCTAACTGATAATGACTGACTGGTGGTATTATCAGTTACAACATCAACTGTATCAGAATAATCTGTATTAATATATTCAATTACTGTTTCAGTAGATGCTTCTTTTTCGTTGTTATTTTTGATTTCGTTTAAACCTTCTGTAAGGTCTCGAATATCTATAATTTCTTCAACATTACTAATTTGAGTATATGTTATACTTTCTTTAACATTTTCATAAATTGTTGCAGGCAGCGAATATCCATCGTATTTTTGCATGCTGATTTCATATTTTCCTGCGGACAGATTATTTATATAACAGCAACCGCTTTTATCCGTAGAATATTCTTTAGTATTTCCGTCAGGAAACTTTATGTTAATTTTAAACTCAATTCCTGAAACATTTTCATTATTTTCATCTTTTACAAAAACATACAAATCCTTTTCAACGGACATTGAAGTTAAATGAATATTTTTATCAACTGACTCTGTTTGGATTTCTGAAGAAACTTGAGGAGACTCCAAAGCTAATGTAGGGGATGGAACAGGAGCGGTATTTACAATTTCTGATGTAGTTATAATAATTTTGCTGTTATCATAATATTCAATAAATCCCAAAATCTGCGGAATTAAAATCGAAGATGCAACTATTATGGCTATAAAAGGAAGACCTATTAAAATAAGCTTCTCATGTTTACTGTTAAATATATAATGAATGATTTTTTTCATATTAAAAATATAATCTTTACGCAAAAAAGTGTCAATGTTATAATAAATGCATGAATACAGATATTTTTAGTAATTTAAATGACAAACAGCAGGAGGCCGTTGGTTGTACCGAGGGACCTCTATTAATTTTGGCCGGAGCAGGTTCCGGTAAAACAACAGTTCTTATTAACAGAATAATAAATATACTGCAGCTTCAATTAGCCAGACCTTGGGAAATTTTGGCAATTACTTTTACTAATAAAGCTGCAACTGAATTAAAAAACAGACTTTCATCAAAATTGGGTGAGGAATCAATGGATATCTGGGCACTGACTTTTCACAGTGCCTGCGTACGCATACTTAGAATGTTTGCAGAAAATATTAATTATGATAAATATTTTAATATTTATGATTCTTCGGATTCTTTATCCCTTATTAAACATATTCTAAAAGACTTTAATCTTGACGAAAAAGTATTTGCTCCAAGAGCTGTAGCTTCAAGAATTTCAAATGCCAAAAATCACTATATACTACCTGATAAATTCAGAGAAGACGCAGAAAAGAGCTGCGACATTCTTCAAAAGAAAACCGCAGATATATATGAAGAATATCAGAAACGGTTAAAATCTAATAATGCTATGGATTTTGACGATTTAATTCTTAATACTGTTATTCTTTTAAAATCTAATTCTGAAATTCGCAAATATTGGCAGAATAAATTTAAATATATTCTTATTGATGAATATCAGGATACCAATGTAATTCAGTATATGCTCGCATCGCTTCTAGTAAATGATAAATGCAATATATGTGTAGTAGGTGATGATGATCAAAGCATATATAAATTCAGAGGCGCAACAATTGAAAATATTCTAAATTTTGAAAATGAATTTTCGGGTTGTAGGGTAATTAAACTTGAGCAGAATTATAGATCAACTTCTCATATCCTTGATGCTGCCAACAGTGTAATTAAACATAATAATTCTCGTAAAGGTAAAAACCTCTGGACTGATGCAGGAGATGGAGAAAAAATAAAATTATATTCTGCAGATAATGAAAATGAAGAAGCTGCATATGTAGCATCTGAAATAATTAACAGTGTTAGAGCAGGTGCAAATTTCAGAGATTTTGCAATTTTATATCGTAATAATGCTCAATCAAACCAGTTTGAATACGCATTTAAAAGAAATGCAATCCCTTATTGTATTTATGGTGGACTGAAATTTTTTGACCGAGCTGAAGTTAAAGATATTTTGTCGTATCTAAGTGTCATCTCATCTCCTGATGACGATTTAAGACTTGAAAGAATTATAAATAATCCGCCTCGAGGAATCGGACATAAAAGTGTAGAAACAGCAATGGAGATTGCAAAAGCTGAAAACAGGCATCTCTTTGACGTTGTAAAACATGCTGATATCTATCCTGATTTATCCAGAACCTTTCTAAAAATGCGTGAGTTTGCAAATTTAATTGAAACTCTTAAGGAATTTGCAAATAATAATACTCCGGATAATATATTTGATGAAGTTCTTGAAAAGACCGGATATCTTAAAATGTATGAAGATAAGAATGATGCAGAATCTGAGTCAAAATGTCAGAATATCAAGGAACTAAAAACTACAATAGTTGCCTATATGCAGGAAAGCGGAGATACCTCTCTTGAAGGTTATCTTTCAAATGTTGCCCTTTATACTGACCTTGACAATCTAAATGATGACAGTAACTGTGTAACATTAATGACTATGCACTCATCTAAAGGTCTTGAATTTCCAAATGTGTTTGTCGTAGGTCTTGAAGAAGGCCTGTTTCCGGGTTCCAGAGCAATAGGTATGGAAGATGAGATGGAAGAAGAAAGACGTCTTTGTTATGTTGCAATTACACGCGCCATGAAACGACTTTATTTGACATATGCAAGACGAAGAATGCTTTATGGTACAACCCATTCCAATGACCAATCCAGATTCGTTAAAGAAATTCCTGATGAGTATTTAGATATCATAAATAGTCATAAAAACAACTATGAAGAAAAATCTTCGGTTTCTTATTCAAAAGCTCCAATACAAAGTTCATTTAAACCAAGGTTTTCAAATACAGCCGCTCCTCTTAAAAACTTTGAAATTGGAAATAATGTGCATCACAAAGCATTTGGTGACGGTGTAATTGTTAATATAACTCCTATGGGAAATGATGCGCTTATGGAAATTAATTTTGAAAAAGTCGGTACCAAGAAGCTTATGCAAAGAGCTGCAAATAATTTTCTTGATTTAATCTGAGCAATTTTTAATTTTAAGGCTGAGTATATGTATACTGATAATCCATATTATAAAAAATTTATAGGTTCTATTTATGAAAATAAACTCCAATATTATCTTGATAATTTGGACGAAGATATTCTGTATCAATCATGGACACATGGTAAACTTCATATAATCAGAACCATGACTTACGGTGCGCTTATTGCTCAAAATGAGAATTTCACACCCCTTGAAACCGATCTTCTATTATTATCTTGTTCATATCATGATATAGGTCGAATTGATGATCGCTATGCTCCTGAGCATGGTACAAATTCAGCTAAACTTATAGAGGAAGGTAAAGTTGAAGCTCTTAATTGCTACGAAGGGGATTATATCAACATAATAAAGGCAGCAATTGCTGCGCACAGTGATCATGACAGCAATATGGAATTATATTTAAATCGTTTTAAAGTCATTGATAAATCACTATTTTATAAAATCGCAAGGGCATTAAAAGATGCAGATAATCTCGATAGAGTAAGAATAGGTGACTTAAATACGGATTATTTAAGAACTGAAACAGCTAAGCAATTGCCGGATTTTGCACAGGATTTATTTGATTTCACAGTTCCTGATCATGACCCTGTACATCCATGGAAAAAAATATCGGAGGTGTAAAAAAGTGAGTGCTATTGTTTGTTATTTTTCAGCAACCGGAAGGACAAAAAAGGAAGCAGAAAAAATTGCAGCTTCTTTAAATGCAGACTTATTTGAAATAAAGCCTGAAACAGAGTATACAAAGCATGATCTCAACTGGATGAACAAAAATTCAAGGTCCACTATTGAAATGTACGATATTAACTGCAGACCTCAATTTATAAAAGCAGATATTGATTTTAATAAATATGATGATATCTATCTTGGATTTCCTATATGGTGGTATGTTGCTCCAAGAATTATCAACTCATTTCTTGAGTATTATAATTTTAAAAACAAAACAATTAAATTGTTTGCAACCTCAGGCGGATCTGATTTCGGCAAAACTGCTGACGCTTTAAAAATATCAGCCCAGGATTGCAATTTTATAAAATATCGTATTAACGGTAAGCTAATTTAATTATTGAGAGGAGAAAGATATGACTAAACCTATTATATGGACAATTGTATGTATATTAATAGCCGGATTTACCATATACTGCGGAATGCTGGCAAACTGGTTTGGCGTTCTGATAGTTCTTACATCGATTGCATGTGCGGCATTGCAGTGGATTGTTTATTACCGTGGTAAATGAATTACACATATATACTCAGATTAAATGACGGCTCTTTATATACAGGATGGACAAATGATCTAAATAAACGTATAAAAGCTCATAACAGTGGAAATGGCGCAAAGTGTACAAGAGCAAAACTTCCTGCAGTTTTAGTCTATTATGAAGAATACCTGGAAAAATCAGATGCTATGAAACGTGAATTTCAAATAAAGAAAATGAAAAAGAAAGATAAAGAAGAGCTTATTTCAAGCAAAGATTTTAATCCTACCAGTTCGGATTTTAATATGTAATTTCATATATATTTAATGGATTATTGATACAGTTTGTAGTATAATAACAAACTGTATCTTTATGTTTTTAGAGGAGTAAAAATTGGCTAACATTAGAGAAGAAATTCAAAGAAGAAGGACATTTGCAATAATATCCCATCCGGACGCCGGTAAAACAACCTTGACAGAAAAACTTCTTTTATACGGAGGAGTTATACAGACTGCCGGTTCAGTTAAGGGAAAAGCTACCGCAAAACATGCAGTATCTGACTGGATGGAGCTTGAAAAACAAAGAGGAATTTCTATTACCTCGTCTGTTCTTCAATTTGAATATGAAGGATATTGCATTAATATTCTCGATACCCCGGGACACCAGGATTTCTCGGAAGATACTTATCGTACATTAATGGCGGCTGATTCTGCTGTCATGGTTATAGATGCAGCTAAAGGTATAGAGCCGCAGACAAGAAAACTATTTCATGTCTGTGCAATGAGAAATATACCAATTTTTACCTTTATAAATAAACTTGACCGTGATGCAAGAAGTCCATATGAACTAATGGAACAGCTTGAAAATGAATTCGGTATAGGTACTTATCCGATAAACTGGCCAATTGGTAGTGGAAAAGAATTTAAAGGTGTTTATGACCGTAAAGATAAAAAAGTACTTGCTTTTACCGAAAGCCACAGAGGTGCGAACAAAATCAGAGCAACTGAAATTTCAGTTGATGATAAAGAGACTTTAGATTCTTTCATAACTCCAAAACTAAGACAAATTCTCGATGATGACATTGAACTGTTAGACGGGGCCGGATATGAATTTGACATTGAGGCTGTTCAGCATGGCAAACTTAGTCCCGTTTTCTTTGGTTCAGCTCTTAACAATTTCGGTGTTGAGGAATTTCTTGAAAACTTTTTAGAAATGACAAGCAGCCCTCTTGCAAGAGTTGCAGGTGATACCATAGTCGATCCGTTTCAGGATAATTTCTCTGCTTTTGTATTTAAAATACAAGCTAACATGAATAAGGCCCATCGCGATAGAATCGCATTTATGCGTATTTGTTCCGGTAAATTTATACGGGATAACGAGTACTATCATGTTCAGGCGAATAAGACCATCAAGCTTGCTCAGCCTCAGCAGCTTATGGCAAGTGACAGAGCAATTATTGATGAAGCCTATGCCGGGGATATTATTGGCGTTTTCGATCCCGGAATATTCTCAATAGGAGATACTATTTGTCAAAAGGGAATGAATGTCTCGTTTGAAGGTATACCAACATTTGCTCCGGAACATTTTGCCGCAGTTGAGCGAATTGATACTATGAAACGCAAACAATTTGAAAAAGGTATCGAGCAAATAGCTCAGGAAGGTGCAATACAGATCTTCCATGAACCGAATACCGGATTTGAAGAAATAATAGTCGGTGTTGTAGGTGTATTGCAGTTCGAAGTTCTTGAATACAGACTAAAAACAGAGTACGGCGTTGATATCAGAAGAAGAGATTTACCTTATGAATGCATTCGTTGGATAGATTCTTCAGAAAAACCATTAAATGAGCTGAATCTTACTAGCGACACAAAACTTGTTCAGGACTTTAAAGATAACTATCTGCTTTTATTTGCTTATGAATGGAATATTAGATGGGCGCAAGACAAAAACCCGGGACTTAAGCTTTCATCATTTAACAGGGGGTAATTATGGCTATTACTTTAAAAGTTTTTTCAAATGAATCTATTGAAGCTTTTTCCAATGATTTCTGTTCTGATGAGAAATTGGAAACCGGCTCATTAAATGCAGCAGCTTGTGCATTGGCGTCATCTTTATTTGAACGTGCCGCACTTATGGCACCTAAATCTGACAGGCAGGAATATATTTTAAGAAATGCTGAAATTCTCAGAAAATATTTTATTCATCTTATAGATGATGATATAAAAGCACGTGCCGGTTACATTAAAGAAAGCAATGAAGGTAATATCGATAATGCAGAAGCTGCAAGACACCCTGCATGTTCTATAAATGAAGAGATTATATCAATGTCAACACAGATGTTGGAATTGGGTCTGGAACTTAAAGACTTACTCGATATTAAATATCATCATTATCTAAAAGAAATGGCAGATATTACTTTAGGCGCTATAAAAAGTTCAATCGACTGGCTTCTCGACTTTACATCTTACAGTATTGATGATACTTATAAATATGTTGTAAAGCGTGAAAATGAATTGAATCTTGAATATATTGAGAGTCTATATGGAAAATATTGAAATTTTAAAAAAATGGGTTGATGAATGTAATAATATAGTTTTCTTTGGTGGTGCCGGAGTTTCAACGGAAAGTGGAATTCCTGATTTCAGATCTGTTGACGGATTATATAATCAGCAATGGTCATATCCGCCTGAAACTATATTAAGTCACACTTTTTTTACTGAAAATCCAGAAGAATATTATAGATTTCAACGTGCCAAACTTGTTATAAAAGATGTTAAGCCAAATACCGCTCACTTAAAACTTGCCGAGCTTGAACAAAAAGGAAAGCTTAAAGCGGTTATCACACAAAACATTGATGGCTTACATCAAATGGCCGGATCAAAAGAGGTTTTGGAATTGCATGGCAGTATGCTTCGTGCTTACTGCAGCAAATGCGGAAAAACCGCATCTGTTGAAAAGATGAACTATGGGCAGGGATTACCTTTATGTGAATATTGTGGTGGAATAATTCGTCCTGACATTGTTCTTTATGAAGAAGCTCTCGACGATAATATTGTACAAAAGTCAATAAGTTACATTAGAAAATGTGAGATGCTTATCATAGGCGGTACAAGCCTGAATGTATACCCGGCTGCAGGGTTAATTAACTATTACAGAGGCAATAAGCTTGTGCTGATTAACAGAAGTGAAACACCCTATGACAGATATGCAGATCTTATTATTCATGCAAATATTGGTGAGGTTTTTTCTAACTTATGAACGGTAAATTGATTGTTTTAGAGGGAATTGATGGCAGCGGTAAGTCATCGCAATATGAATTAATTTGCAAAAAATTAAATGCAGATGGCATCAAATTTTACAATACGGATTTCCCACGTTATGACAAAGAATCAAGCGCCTTAATCAGGCTTTATCTAAACGGTGAATTTGGAACTGATCCTGAAGATGTTAATGCATATGCAGCATCTACTTTTTATGCCGTTGACAGATATGCAAGTTATAAAGACGATTGGGGTAAATTTTATGAATCCGGTACTTTGATTTTTTCGGATAGATATACAACATCAAATGCTGTACATCAGGGATGTAAAGTGCCGACTGATCAATTAAATGATTATTTTTCATGGCTTCGAGACTTTGAATATTTAAAAATGGGACTTCCACAGCCGGACCTTGTTCTTTATTTAGATATTCCTCTCGAACTTGCTGAAAAAAGACGTCACATCAGAGAAGCTGAAGGCTTATCGAAAGCAGATATTCACGAAAAGGATTCTGAATATCTTGCCAAATGCCTTAAAACTGCAGATATGGCATGCAGATTCTTTAATTGGAAACGAGTTGCATCTCTCAATTCTGATGGAAGTGAACGTTCAATAGATGATATTAATGAGGAGATTTATTCAATAATTTCTGAATGGATAAAAAAATAATACACAAAAAATATCATACCAATGGTTTTACATTAGGCTTTTTAATTTTTTTATTATTAGCCTGTATTGCAATAGGATTGGCCATTTTTATGTGGATGGCAGCAAGCGATATTCTTGCTCTCAATAACGATAAGCTTGAAGTTGAGGTAGATTTACCCGATAGCATATTTACTGTCTCATCTGATGGAAAAACAAAAATTGCGGATACATCTTATATTGCCGACCTTCTTTATGATAAAGGGCTCGTAGACTATCCCTGGCTTTTTGAAGCATATTGTAATATTAGCCATGCCGAATCTAAATTTGATCCCGGTACATATGAACTTAAATCCTCATATGATTATCGTGCTTTAATTCAGAATATGCGGGAAGGAACAGGTGTATTAAAAACTGTAACCATTACAATACCCGAAGGATATTCGATGTATCAGATTTTTAAAAAGTTTGAAGAAGAAGGCGTCGCAAGCTACGATGATTTAATGGAGGCAGCTAAAAGCGGTAATTATAAATATGATTTTCTTGATGGTCTCGATGATTTGGGTTCATCTCGACTTGAAGGATTTTTGTTTCCGGATACATATGAATTTTATATTAATATGGATGCATCGTCCGCTATTAATAAAATGCTGAATAATTTTTATCAGAGATTTAACTCGGACTTAATAACAGCGTGTGAAAATTCCGGATATAGTATTCATGACATATTAAAAATAGCATCGTATATTGAACGAGAAGCCAAATTTGACGAAGACAGATATAAAGTTTCTGCAGTTATAAGAAACCGTTTAAATGCTCAAATGTATCTCGGTCTTGATACTACAATTCTTTATGTTCATCCAGATCATGAAGGTGAACCAGATGCTGCAATGCTTGTAGAAGAAAGCGACTATAATACAAGAAACGGTTTCCATTTCGGACTTACTCCTACACCTATCTGTAATCCGGGAATGGCTTCAATTCAGGCCGCATTAAACCCTGAACCAAACTGCTACTATTACTATTTCTATGCAGATATCGACACTGGTCATCTTACATTTTTTGTAAATGGTTATGAATTTGATGCTTACGTTCATCAAATAGAGGAGGCTAACAATAATGGTTAAACCTGAACTATTATCGCCGGCCGGAGATATGGAAAAGCTTACCATGGCCCTCAATTATGGTGCAGATGCAGTTTATCTTGCAGGCAGAGAATTTGGAATGCGTGCAAAAAATGCTAATTTTAATGATGAAAATTTAATTAAAGCTGTAGAACTTACTCACTCACTTAATAAAAAAATATATGTTACTTGCAATACATTACCCAGAGAAGAGGAATATTCAAGGCTTCCATCATATCTTGAATTTCTAAATGAATGCAAAGTTGACGCTTTAATTATTGCTGATCTTGGTGTTTTACAATCTTCAAAGAAATATGCACCTGATGTAAAAAAACATGTCTCTACTCAGCTTGGAGTTGTAAATTCCGGCACGGCAAATTTTCTATATGATCAAGGTGCCGATACAGTTGTTCTTGCAAGAGAACTGTCTATAGAAGAGATTAAAAACATACGTCAGCATACACCGGAAGACCTCAGACTTGAGACTTTTGTGCACGGAGCAATGTGTGTATCCTTTTCCGGTAGATGTCTTCTTTCAAACTATCTGACAGGACGCGATTCTAACCGAGGTCAGTGTGCACAGCCGTGCAGATGGAATTATCATCTTGTTGAAGAAACAAGACCCGGAGAGTATTTCGAAATAAGCGAAGATAAAGGTACATATATTATGAATTCAAATGATATGTGTATGATAGAACACCTTAATGATCTCATAAACTGTGGTGTTTCAAGCTTTAAAATTGAAGGAAGAATGAAATCCGCTTATTATACTGCGTGTATAACAAATGCTTATCGTCATGTAATTGACAGTGTATTTAACGGAGAGATTCCCGATAAAATTTGGATTGATGAATGCAATATGGTTTCTCATCGTCCATATTGTACCGGATTTTTCTATGGTGAACCCGGACAACATTACGGGACGTCATCATATTCACAGGACGCTGAAATAGTTGCAGTTGTTGAAGATTGCAATGATGACGGATACGCACTTTTGTCCCAAAGAAACAAGTTTATTTCCGGTGAAACACTTCAGCTAATATCGCCGAATTCTGAGCCTATAACGTTTATTGCTGAAAATGTACCTGAAGAAACAGCACATGCAATGGCTATTTTCAATTTGCAATTACCACAAAAAACATGTAAATACTCGCTAATAAGGAGACTTAAAATATGAGCAAACAATATGGTTTAAATGAATTAAGAGAAATGTTTCTATCTTTCTTTGAAAGCAAAGAGCATTTAAGGCTTCCTAGCTTTTCTTTAATTCCTCAAAATGATAATTCATTACTTATAATCAATAGCGGAATGGCACCAATGAAGCCTTATTTTAAAGGCGAACAAGAACCACCCAGAAAAAGAGTATGTACATGTCAGAAGTGTATAAGAACTGGCGATATAGAAAATATCGGACATACTGCACGCCACGGAACATTTTTTGAAATGCTTGGCAATTTCTCATTCGGTGATTATTTTAAGACTGAGGCAATACATTGGTCCTGGGAATTTTTAACATCTCCTCAATGGGTTGGTCTAGACCCTGAAAGACTTTATCCTTCAGTTTATGTAGATGACGACGAAGCATTTGCTATCTGGAGAGATGAGATAGGTATAGCGCCGGAACGTATATTTAAATTCGGTAAAGAAGATAATTTCTGGGAGCATGGTGCCGGCCCCTGTGGTCCGTGTTCTGAAATATATTATGACAGAGGCGAAAAATACGGTTGCGGCAAACCGGATTGTACTGTTGGGTGTGACTGTGACAGATATATTGAAGTTTGGAACAATGTCTTTTCACAATTCGACAACGACGGACATAATAATTATTCTGAATTAAAGCAGAAAAATATTGATACCGGTATGGGTCTTGAAAGACTTGCTGTTGTATCACAGGATGTTGCATCACTTTTTGACGTAGACACCGTTATGAATATTACCAAAAAGGTTACAGAGCTCACCGGCGCATCCTATGAACAAAGCAAGAAAATCGATGTATCGTTAAGAGTTATAACAGACCACATTCGTTCTGCTGTATTTATGATATCTGATGGAATTTTACCTTCAAATGAGGGCAGGGGATATGTTTTAAGACGTCTTCTCAGAAGAGCATCGAGACATGGCAAATTACTCGGAGTTAATAAGCCGTTCCTTTTTGAAGTTGTCGATACAGTAGTACATGAAAGTGAATGTCAATATCCTGAACTTCGCGAAAAAGAAGATTATATAATTTCCGTTGTTAAGACAGAAGAAGAAAATTTCAACAAGACTCTTGATAAAGGTCTTATTGTATTTAAAGAAATGCTTTCTAACACCGATGGCAAACTGTTTTCAGGAAAAGATGCATTCAGACTTTATGACACTTTCGGATTTCCTCTCGATTTAACGAAGGAGATGTGTGAAGATGAAGGGCTTGAAGTTGATGATGTCGAATTCAAGAAACTGATGGAAGAACAGCGTATAAGAGCAAGAGAAGCCAGAAAAGCACTTGGTGATCTAGGCTGGGCAGGTGAAGAATTCGGTAAGGATATCCCCGATACAGAATTTATTGGTTATGAGGATACTGCTTGTACTTCTAAAATATTATCAATCCTATTCGAAGGCAAAAATCATAAAGAACTCAGAGACGGAGAAGAGGGAATAATAGTTCTGGATAAAACTGTTATGTACGCTCAAATGGGTGGACAAGCAGGCGATTGTGGCGTAATTAAGTCTGATGCTTCAGTATTTACTGTTGATGATGTGCAGAAGAATAAGGGTGGAAAGTTTATGCATATAGGTAAGCTTTCCGGAGAAACTCTTCATGTAGGCGATACCGTTACAGTTGAGTACAATAAGGCAAAACGTCTTGCAGTATCCAGAGCACATTCTGCTACTCATATGCTTCAAAGTGCTTTAAGAACTGTATTAGGCTCACATGTTCATCAGGCCGGTTCTTTAGTTGAAAGCGATTATTTAAGATTTGACTTTACAAATAATCAGGCTGTAAATAAAGAGCAGCTGTTAGAAGTTGAAAAACTTGTCAATGCAAATATTCTTGATGATTCAGAAATCGTTACTAATATTATGAGCATTGAAGATGCAAAAAAGAGTGGTGCAACAGCACTATTTGGTGAAAAATACGGTGATACAGTAAGAGTTGTCAATATTGGTGATTATTCATCCGAGCTTTGTGGAGGAACTCATTTGAAGCATTCTTCACAGGTGGGTTCGTTCCATATTATTTCTGAGTCTTCTGTCGCTTCAGGGGTAAGAAGAATTGAAGCTGTAACCGGATATAAAACCATAGAAGCTCTTTATGAAGATAAAAACAAAGCCATTGCCGAAAGCAATGAACTTAAGGATAAAATTAAAGAACTTAAAAAGCAGATTGAGACATTTAAAGCAAAGGAATCAAGTGGAAACGCAGACAGCTATATTAATAGTGCCGTTGAATATAACGGCAAACATGTTGTTCTTATCAACTTTGACGGTGATGCTAATGCAATGCGTTCATTGGGTGATGTTTTAAGAGATAAGGATTCCAAAATTGTAGCTGTAATTGTCAATAATGGGGCATGCCTTTGTGTTTGCGGTAAAGATTCCGGCTCAAATGCAGTTGAGCTTATAAGAGCCCTTGGTAAGGGTGGTGGAAAGAGCGAATCTGCAATGGGTAAATTAAGCAAAGAAATTAATATAGATATAATCAAGGAGAATTTATAATGGATAACTGCTTATTTTGTAAAATCATAGCAGGGGAAATACCTTCAAACAAAGTATACGAAGATGACTATGTATACTCATTTTATGATATTAATCCTATTGCACCGGTCCATGTTGTAGTTGTTCCTAAAACTCATATAGCAAATGTGAATGAGGTAACAGCTGAAAATTCTGATATTGTTGCTCATATATTTGAAGCAATTCCAAAAATCGCAGAAATTTTAGGTGTTCAGGACGGTTATAACCTCATAAATAATTGTGGAGAGAAAGCCGGTCAGACTGTTATGCATCTGCATTTTCATCTTATAAGCGGACTTAATCTTGACAAAGCACTTTCAAAGTAATTTTTAATGGTTAAGCAGCAGGGTTGTGATTTTAATAAAGAACTGTCTGATCTCAACAACAATGGACCTTTAAATCTTTATACTGTATATGGACAGGAAGATTATTTAAGAGATCTGTTTATATCTGAGCTTAAAAAAAGATGTGTCGGAGATGAAGAGAGTTTTGGATACTATCGATATGATGGTATCCCATCTCTTGATGCTCTTTCCACCGCAATTGAAACATTTCCGTTTCTAACAGAAAGATCCTTTATAGAAATTAGAAATGCCAATATAAACAAATTAAGTGAGGACTATATATCTTTATTTAGTTCAATTCCTGAGTTTTGTACAGTTTGCCTTATCTGTGCAAACGATTTTGAAGCAGATAACAGAACAAAAGCAATCAAATATCTTAAAGCTAATTCAAAATATCTTATTTTTGAAGCTCAAGATACCAAGAAACTTGTAAAATGGATACAGCGAAGATTTAATTCACTTAATAAATCAATCTCTACAGAAGCTGCAGAACGTTTGATATTTATCTCAGGAGACTTGATGAACAGATTAATTCCTGAAATAGATAAAATTGCCACTTATTCAAATACTTCTGAAATAACAATACAAGATATAAATGATGTGGCAAATCATATTCCTGAATCTGATGCTTTTGACTTAGTTAATCTTTTATCCAACAAGAAAAATGATGAAGCGCTTGTAATGTTATCGGATTTGTTAAAACAAAAAAATATGGAGCCGATAATGATAATTTCCGCACTGTCATATCAATTCAGACAACTATATGGTGCAAAAATAGGTGCTATGAACGAACGTACGGATTTCAGATCTAAAATGGTTATGCAGTCGGCTTCCAAATTTTCAAAAAAGCAACTTGTAAATTTTGTTAATTCATGTGCTCATATGGAATATAACATGAAAACATCGCTGTATTCAGATAATGATATTTTAATAAATTGCATTATTGAAATTATAACGGAGAAATAAAGATGGCTATTCAAGAATCCGGAGAGATGTACTTAGAAACAATTCTTATTTTGACGAAAGAGAAATCTTTTGTCCGTGCTATTGATGTAAGCGACAAATTGAATTATTCAAAAGCCTCTGTCAGCCGTGCTCTTGGTATTTTAAAAAATGACGGATATATTGAAGTAGAAAATTCAGGGAATATTAATCTGACAGATGAAGGACTGAAAATTGCAGAAACCATCTATGACAGGCATGTACTTTTAACGAATTTACTTATTTCATGGGGTGTTGATCCTGAAATTGCACAGAATGATGCTTGTAAAATCGAGCATGTAATTTCTGATGATACTATTAAAGCAATAAAAAAATCAGGTCTAAAGACCTGATTTGGCACCCCTGACACGACTCGAACGTGCTACATTCCGCTTAGGAGGCGGACCCTCTATCCCGGTGAGGTACAGGGGCATAAAGCTTTTGTATTATACTACAATTATCTTACTAAAACAATCTTCATATAAATAAATTTAATTGTAAAAATGGTGATAAATTTTGTTAAAACTATCAGATATTAAAAAAGATTATTTATTAGGCGATAATACTGTTCATGCTCTTAAAGGTGTAAGTCTTGAATTTAGAGAGAATGAATTTGTTGCAATATTGGGCCAGTCCGGTTGTGGTAAAACCACTCTTTTAAACATTATAGGTGGGCTAGACCAGTATACGTCCGGAGATTTAATAATTAACGGAAAATCTACTAAAGATTACAAAGATAGTGACTGGGATACGTATCGTAATCATACTATCGGATTTATTTTTCAAACTTATAATTTAATTCCACATCAGACAGTTCTTTCAAATGTCGAACTTGCTCTGACTTTATCCGGTGTTGACAAAGCTGAACGTAAAAAAAGAGCTGTTGAAGCTCTCAAGGCTGTTGGTTTGGAAGATCAAATTTATAAAAAACCAAATCAGATGTCCGGCGGTCAAATGCAGCGAGTTGCAATTGCAAGAGCACTTGTTAATAATCCAGATATAATTCTTGCTGATGAACCTACTGGCGCCTTGGATTCGGAAACATCTGTTCAGATTATGGATATTTTGCGTGAAATATCTAAAGATAAACTAATAATAATGGTTACGCATAACCCCGAACTTGCAGATGAATACGCATCTAGAATAATCCGTTTAAAAGATGGTTTAATTACAGACGATTCCAAGCCATTTAATAGTGGTCTGATAGAAAATGAAGTAAAAGATAATGTACAAAAGGGAACATCAATGAGTTTCTTTACTGCTTTATCATTATCTGTTAATAATTTACTTACTAAAAAAGCCAGAACTATACTTACTGCATTTGCAGGCTCTATCGGAATTATTGGTATTGCCCTTATAATGAGTCTATCAAATGGTATACAAAACTATATTGATAAAGTTCAAGGGGATACTTTATCGTCATATCCTATTACAATTGAAGCAGAATCTGTTGATATGACTACAATGATGACGTCACTGATGGGTGTACAGGCAGATAAAGAAGAAAATCAGCACGGGAAAGATAGAGTTTATTCGTCCACTATTCTTTATGACATGATTAACTCTCTTGAAAATGCTGATGTTCAGGAAAACAACCTTGAAGCATTTAAAAAGTATTTGGATAATCCGGATAATGATATCAATAACTATATATCATCGGTTATGTATTCCTATGGATTAGACATGAATCTTTATGTAAAAGATGTTGATGGGACAATAGTAAAAACAGATATTACTGAAATTATTCAAAATGCCATGAGTCTTACTTTTGGCGGCGATTACAGCTCATATTTTTCTACATTTGGTTCTTATTACTCAATTGCAAATGCATTTCAGGAAATGCTCTCAGATGAAGACAATGGTCTTGTAAATCCACTTTTAAAAGAGCAGTATGATCTTGTTTACGGCAAATGGCCGGAAAACTATGACGAAGTAATATTAGTAGTTGATGAAAATAATGAAGTGTCTGACCTTGTATTATATGCACTTGGTCTTAAAAGCAATGATACACTAGCTGATGACATGCAGACATTCATCAATATGGATAATTTAAGAACAGATATTGAATCCTGGTCTTATGAAGATATATGCAATATAGAATTCAGGTATATTTTCCCAAATGATGAATTTTCATATGACGAAGATGAGGAAGAATATGTAAAACAAGATCATGAAGATCTTGAACTGCAAAACCTGTTTAATAACGGAATGCCGGTTAAGCTTGTTGGAATCATACGCCAAAATGAGGACGCTATATCCGGATCTATGAGTACAGGTTCTATTGGTTATACTCATGCACTTGTTGAAAAAGTTGTAAGTGAAGCATCTAAAAAAGATTTAGTTGCAAAACAGCTTAGTGATCCTAAAATAGATGTTCTTAATAATCTACCGTTTCTTGAAGGAGATGAAAATCTTACTAACAGTAAAAAAACAGAAGCTGCTAAAGATTATATCGATAAAGCAAATACCGAAGAGTTAGCTGATGTATATATAGAATATATGACAGTTCCAGATGACACCTATCTTGAGGAAAAAATAGATGAAGAAATGGGAGATAAAACAAGACAGGATATCGAAGATATGATTCTTGATTATTATCCCGAATATTCAAGTTTCCTTAAAGATATGGATGATGATACGCTGTTCGATTATGTTCGTGAAATGATGAAACAGACAATAGAGCAGGAATATGCAATACAGATGAGAGATAAATATGAAAAACTCTCTGATGATGAATTATGTGAAGATTTCAAGCTATTATCTCTCGATGATGATGATTATCTTTGGATTTATAATCACGCAATTCCTCCAATTTATTCCGAATCCAACTATAAAGATGTATTGTTATCCTTAGGATATGTAGACCTTGATTGTCCTTCAAAAATAAATATATATGCATCTACTTTTGAAGATAAAGACATGATTGCAGATTGTATTTCTGATTATAATGATTCTGTTTCAGATGATGATGAGATTGAATATACAGATATTGTTGCAACTCTTATGAGTTCAGTTACAACAATTTTAAATGTAATATCATATGTTTTAATTGCATTTGTATCTATATCTCTTGTTGTATCTTCAATTATGATAGGAATTATTACATATATAAGCGTTCTTGAGCGTACAAAGGAAATAGGTATACTTAGAGCAATAGGCGCGTCGAAAAAAGATATAAGCAATGTATTTAATGCAGAAACATTTATTATAGGATTATTTGCAGGAATTCTTGGTGTTTTACTTACAGTATTACTTAATATACCGATTTCAATTATAGTACGAGATGTTACAGGTATTGAATTTTTAACATCTAGTTTGCCGATAGAAGGCGGTGTATTTCTAATAATAATTTCTGTTGTATTAACTTATATTGCAGGTCTTATCCCATCAGGTATGGCCGCAAAGAAGGATCCGGTTGAGGCATTGCGTACTGAATAAAGTATTTTAATGTTAAAAACAACGCTATATAAATTTAAGTTTTAAGTAGGATTGAATCCGATTCCTGGGTACAAAGACTTCGGCAAATGTGCAGAACTTCATGAGTTTGCCGCTATCAGCATTAAATCAGCTTTAATTTTATGTTATGCGGTAAATATTATAGTGCTTACAATATTTTTATAGGACTTAGTTCAGGAATAAGTACCGCATTTATATATTCTGTTGAATTTTCCATTTTAGCCTGGTTATATTTACTGATACTTATCGCCGGCGAGATGCTGCACTTCTATTATTGAATGAAAAAAATTAAAACTTCCAATTATCAAATATATAGTGTATTTATATCTATTTTCACCAAAAAAGGGGTTGATCAAAATTGATCAACCCCTTTAAATTTTTACATTGCAACAATCTCTTTTATATTATATTCATTACCTGTAACTAGGAATGTATTATAAGAATGACAATATGGGCATTCTTTTCCATATTCGATAGTAGCATATGTTTTCTTGCAATCCTGACAATATGTAACAGCTTTTAACGTTTCAACAATCATTTCTGAATCTTTAAGATATTCAGATTTTTTCTTACTCCAATTAAAGAAATCGACTATATATTCAGGTATTATGGCTGAAACTTCGCCAATTTCTACTGTTACAGAATCAACTTTTGTCAGGTTTTGTTCTACACAAATGTTATCTACCGTTTTAATAATATAATCTACAGTAGCGAGTTCGTGCATTATTTATTTCCTGAAAGCTTTTTCTTAAGTATTTTAACTTCACGCTGAGCAGTGTAGGGAAGTATATACTTCATTTTATCTTCTGCTTTGCGCATTGTAGAAGCATCAGGTAAATCACGAGAGAGATGAATTGCATCAAATTCACATCTTGTTGTGCAAAGACCACAGCCGATACATTTATTTTCGTCAACTTCTGTAGCTCCGCAGCCAAGGCAACGTGCAGCTTCCTTCTTGAGCTGTTCTTCAGTGAAGGTCTTAACATCGCACTTGTCAGACTTGTAATTTTCCTTAATCTTTTCATTAACCTGACGAGATGTGTTATCAAAGCTAGCAGGATCAACAACTATGTTATCTTTATCAAGTTCAATAAAGTCGCGCTTATTTCTTGCAAGAGTAAGGCTCTGTCCTTTGTGTACAAAGCGATGCATTGTAATAGCAGCTTCATGACCGGATGCGATAGCATCAATTGCGAACTTAGGACCTGTAAATACATCACCGCCGATGAATATATCAGGCTCGTTAGTCTGAAGTGTGAACGGATCTGCAATAATTGTGCCCTTTGTTGTGAGCTTCATATTGCCAAGTTCAATTCCGCCGAGATCAACTTTCTGACTGATAGCAGTAATAACTGTATCACACTCAAATTCATCATCTGCAAACTTAAGACCTGCAACTTTGCCGCGCTTAACAATAACTTCGAGTGGGCTGTGTTCAAATACAAATTTAACGCCTTCTTCTTTAGCCTCAGCAACTTCGTTTTTATCTGCAGGCATGTCTTCTTCTTTACGACGATAAATTACAGTAACATCATTTGCAACTCTTACCGCACTTCTAGCAACGTCCATTGCAACATTTCCGCCGCCAATAACAACAACTTTCTTGCCAAGTTTAATCTTCTTGCCAAGATTAAGCTGTTTCATGAAATCAATTCCGCTATAAATGCCTTCAGCGTCATCGCCAGGAATTCCAAGAGAAGCACCCTTCTGAGCACCGATTCCTAAGAAAATAGCTTTATAACCTTCGTTACGAATATCAGCAATTGAAATATCCTTGCCGACTTCAACTCCGGTTTTGAATTCTACACCCATAATCTTAAGAACTTCAATTTCGGATTCAATAACATTGCGGGGGAGTCTGTATGCAGGAATACCGAGTGTTAACATACCGCCAAGTTTTTCTTCTTTTTCAAAAACAGTGACAGGGTATCCCATATTACGGAGATAAAATGCACAAGAAAGTCCTGCAGGACCGGCTCCGATAACAGCCATTTTCTCTTCGTAATCTTCTTTTGAAAGTCTCTTTGTTCTTCTGTCGGGGATAAAGCGGGTTTCAGAGTTGAGTTCCTGTTCTGCAATAAATTTCTTGATTTCATCAATTGCAACAGGAGCATCGATTGTACCTCTGGTACATGCCTGCTCGCAACGACGATTGCATATATATCCACAAATTGCCGGAAGCGGGTTGTCAAGCTTTATTAACTTAAGAGCGTCAAGGTATCTGCCTTCAGCTGCCATCTTGATATATCCCTGAATAGCAATATGTGCAGGGCATGCTGTTTTGCAAGGAGATGTACCTGTTTCATAACAGTTAATCTGGTTATTATCTTTATAATATTCATCCCACTCCTCGGGACCCCATTTATTATCATCAGGAAGTTTGTGCTTGGGATACTCAACCGGACCATTCTTTGTGCAGAGCTTCTGTCCAAGCTTAGCAGCACCAGCAGGACAAACCTCAACACACTTGCCGCATGCAACACACTTTTCTTTATCAACATGTGCAATATATGCACTTCTTGACATGTTAGGAGTATTGAAAAGCTGAGAGGTTCTAAGTCCATAACAAACACCAACAGCACAGTTGCAGATAGCAAAAATCTTATTCTCACCATCAATATTAGTTATCTGATGGACATATCCTTCTTCCTCTGCGCGCTGTATAACTTCCATAACCTGCTCATAAGTTGCGTTGCAGATTCCTTCTTTACCGGTTTCATCACAATACTGTGCACAATCACCAACAGCAATACACCAATACTTGTCTAAATCACCACTACCGCGGTTATTAAAAGATTCAACTCTACGGCAAGAACAAACGCCTATTGAGTATCTGTCATATTTTTTGAGCCAATGTGAAATGTGTTCAACGCTTACAGATTTTGACTCTGCAGGGATTGCCTTTTCAACAGGAATTACATGCATTCCAATACCTGCACCTCCAAGAGGTACCATAGGTGTGACAGCTTCGAGAGGAAGTCTGGCCATATTATTGAAAAATTCTGTAACTTCAGGATATTTTTCAATAGTATCCATACGCATATTCATAAATTCTGCAGCGCCGGGAACAAATCTAGGAAGAATGTACTGCTTTGTTCTTGTTTCATTTTCCCAGTTGTATTCAATGATTCCTACAACGCTCATTTCCTGCATTTTTTTGTCAAGATAATCCTTATCTTTACCTGTAAGTTTTACCATTTCATCAAGTGTAACAGGAACACGATTATCAGGCATAGCAAGAGCTATCTCTACCATCTCATCATCCAGAACATTGCAAAGTCCCCAGTATTCAGGATCCTCTTCAGTAATCTTTTTAATACCAAGCATCTGCAGGGCTCTGTCGGTCATCTTTTTTCCGAGTTTGAATAAATTCTCTTTATTCTGTACCATTGGTTGCTCCTTTCAAATTTATATTATAATTTATTAATTTTTTTATTTACTTATTTAGCAAGAACTTTCTTAAGTTTTGCATATCTCGGAAGCGAAAATTCTTTGGGTACATTAGCTTCACCCTGAATAAGCGGTAATGCATATTCTATAAATTCATGAGTTAATCCATTTTCAGTGCTGTTGATCCATTCAAGTGGAACCTTTTTCTCATAATTTGCAACAGAAGAAAGGGGAATAAGCTCATATTTGATGAAATAATCACCATTGTCATCAGTTTCTCTGTCGAATGCGACCATTTTATCAGTGATTCCGGAAATTGCTGCTTCAACTGCAGTTTTACCCGCTGTAAATGCTTCATCAACATCACGCTTTGAAGCAAGATGAGCTCCGCATCTCTGTAAAAGGCTAAGTTCGATACCTCTTACTTTTACATCAAGCTGTTTTTTAATAATATTTGCAAGCATTGGAGCAAGTCCACCGAGCTGGGCATGACCAAATCCGTCTGTTGCTGCAGTCTTTGCTTCAGAAACAAAACTGCCGTCTGCATAATGTATACCTTCAGATACAGCTACAAAAGCTTTTTTATTTTTATTGTATACACGCTGAACATCTGCAATGAATTTATCCATGTTGAAATCAACTTCAGGTAAGTAAATAAGGTCAGGACCTGAACCAAATTCAGTAGCAAGAGCAGCAGCGGCTGCAAGCCATCCGGCATGTCTTCCCATGATTTCAACAACAGTAACCATACCTGTATCATATACTCTTGCATCTTTATTTATTTCCATACAAGATGTAGCAATATATTTAGCTGCTGAAGCATATCCGGGGCAGTGATCTGTACCAAAAAGGTCATTATCAATTGTTTTAGGAACGCCCATTACTCTGCATTCATAACCTACAGACTGCATATATTTTGATATCTTATTGCATGTATCCATAGAATCGTTACCACCATTATAGAAGAAGTAACGTACATCATATTTTTTAAATATTTCAAGAATACGCTTATAATCTGTATCATCTACATCAGGATCTGCAATTTTATATCTGCATGAACCTAATTCTGAAGATGGAGTATTAAGCAAGTATTCAAGTTCTTTAGGATCTTCTTCGTCCATTATATAGAGCTGATCATCAAGAACGCCCTTAATACCGTGAGATGCACCATAAACTTTAGTGATTTCATCTGCTTCCAGTGCTGTCTTAATAACTCCGTAAGCACTTGCATTAATAACAGCTGTAGGACCTCCGGACTGACCGAATATGCAAGACCCTATTAGTTTTTCACTCATTAGTGTTCCTCCAAATTTTTGTATAGTTTACTATATTGATAAATATCTCTTTAAAGAATATAATAAACGAAGTCTTTTGTAAAGACGACAATTTAACCAATTTATTTTTTTAAAGGAGATATAGATTAATGCCTCTGGTAACAACAAAAGAGATGTTTGAAAAAGCTTATAACGGCGGATACGCTATAGGTGCTTTCAATGTCAACAACATGGAAATCGTACAGGGAATCACAGAAGCTGCAAAAGAAGAGAATGCTCCTCTTATACTTCAGGTAAGTAAAGGTGCACGTAAATATGCCAACCACACTTATCTCATTAAGTTAGTTGAAGCTGCTGTTCAGGAAACAGGTCTTCCGATCGCTCTTCACCTTGACCACGGTGATTCATTCGAACTTTGCAAAAGCTGCATCGATGGTGGATTCACATCAGTTATGATAGATGCATCTTCCAAGCCTTTTGCTGAAAATATTGCTATAACAAAGCAGGTCGTTGAATATGCTCATGATCATGGTGTTGTTGTAGAAGCTGAACTCGGAACTCTGGCCGGTGTTGAAGATGAAGTTAATGTATCTGCAGAAGATTCTTCCTACACACGTCCTGATGATGTTCAGGAATTTGTTGAGAAAACCGGATGTGACTCTCTTGCAATAGCTATTGGAACTTCACATGGTGCCTATAAATTCAAACCGGGTACAAATCCTCAGTTAAGATTTGATATTCTCGAAGAAGTGTCAACAAGACTTCCGGGTTTCCCGATAGTTCTTCATGGATCTTCATCTGTTCCTCAGGAATTTGTTGATTTAATCAATAAATACGGTGGAAATATGCCAGGTGCAATAGGGGTACCTGAAGAGCAGCTACGTAAAGCCGCTTCTATGGCTGTTTGCAAAATTAACATTGACTCAGACTTAAGACTTGCATTAACAGCAAGCATCAGACAATTCTTTGCTGAGCATCCTGAAAAATTTGATCCCCGTGAGTATCTCGGACCAGGCCGTGAAGCAATAAAAGCAATGGTAAAACATAAGCTTGTTGATGTACTTGGTTGCAACGGCAAAGCATAATTTTATTTAATTAATCTAAATTTACTATAATATGAAAAAATTGAGCACAGTTCTTAAAGATTCACTGATAGTCCGCATTATTATCGCAATTGGCTTAATTGTGATAAGTTTATTGCCGCTATTTTCTGATTTTCTGAAAGTACTGATGCTCATTTTTTCTGTTCTAATATCCGGTTTTGATCTGATAATTATAGCCTACTATGCTATAAAGCAAAGAAATTATTTAAATCAAAATTTAATTATTATAGTTTGCTTGATTATTTTATTTATTATTGGATATTCTTCAGAAGCGGCCATCATCTGCTCAATTTATCAATTAGGATTACTTTTAATTTCAAAAACGACTGATTTTATAAGAACCAAATCATTTAACTCAATAGATAAACGAAATGCAGACATAATTACACTTATGTACGATGTATTTGACGGGGAAAATGCAGATGTACTACTTATGGAAAATCAGATGTCTGCTTCAGTTTCATTAACTTTTATTATATTAATAATTTTTGCTGTTATTTATGCAGTATTAATGCCTATTATTAAAAATTTAAGTTATATTGCATCTATACACAGAGCTGTTGCAATGATTTTGGTTGCAACTCCCTGGTCAATGATTTCATCATATCCAGCAATCGGTTCCGTTGCATTATGTAATGCAGCACAAAACGGAATAATTTTTACAAAAGCGTATTATCTTGAAGCAATAGCTGACTCAAGGAAAGTTATCCTTGATGATGATCTATTCAACAGTAAAATTAGCAGCAAATTACTTTACTCGCATTCCTCATCAATGAACAATGATACTTTTTTGAATTTTGTTTATCATGTTGTTTATTATTCAGATCAAGATTTTTCCAATGCAATAAAAAATGCCGTAAATATCCCTTATCAGGAAGGTTTAGTATTAGGTGCAATTGATATTCCAGGATATGGTATTAAAGCCTCAATCAACGGAATGAATATAATTTTCGGTAATTATGAATTATGCAGCAAATTTGGTATAGATCTTGAAGATGAATTTGATCCGGAAATCAGAGGAAATTTTTATTTCTTATGTATTTCCAACAGATGTGTTGGTTCTGTAGTATTAAGTGAGGAGACTATAATTGATTCAGAAGATATTATTGAATCATTTAAAGATAACGGCGCAACTTGCACATTTTCAATGGATGAAAATGCAAAAAAATCATCAAAGAGGGCAATAATTAGTATTTTTCTTCCCAAAAATAAAGAAAAATACAATTCAGATATAAATATCGTTATTTCCGATGATCCGTTTGAAGCTGACGGATGTATCATCCCTGATTATATTGACAATATATCTTTAATACCATATATGAGCAGGAGATTGAGTGAACTTGCATCTCATAACTCTTTTTTTGCTTTTGGGTTTAAAATTATTATTGTTATTGCTTCTATTCTTGGCTTTTGTGTTCCATGGATTTCAGTGTCAATTGAGATAGTTGTTTCAATTATCTGTATTTTAAATGCATTGAGATTTTCAAAAGCAAGTATTATCACAAAATTCAAGAAATAGTTAATTTCAAAATTATAGTTTCAAATAAAAATAATAAATTTAGATAGTTAAGTACAGAGGTTGTATTATGGACAAAGTAAGATTAGGAAAAACAGAACTTTATGTATCAAAACCTGCTATGGGATGTTTACCAATTCAAAGATGTGAAAAGGATTATGCTATTAAGCTTTTACTATCTGCATATAATAAAGGAATAAATTACTTTGACACCGCAAATGCATATACAGATTCAGAAGAAAAAATAGGGCTTGCTTTAGCTGATGTCAGGGAAAATATTGTTATTTCCACAAAAAGTGGAGCACATGATAAAGAAACTATTCTTTTGCATATTGAAAATAGTCTAAAAATGTTAAAGACATCCTATATAGATTTATTTCAATTTCATAAATTAGAAGAATTACCTGACTTTAATGATCCCGAGGGTATATATTCTGCTGCATTAATTGCAAAAGAAAGAGGCTGGATAAAACATATTGGATTCACAACACATCGTATTGACGTTGCCGAGAAGGGGATTGAGTCAGGTATGTTTGAAACGTGTCAATTTCCATTCAGTTATATTTCATCTGATAGAGATCTTGCTTTAGCAAAAAAATGTAAAGATAATGATATGGGTTTTATTGCAATGAAGGGTCTAGCAGGTGGAATGCTCTCGAATGCTGAAGCATGCACAGCATTTATGAACCAATATGATAACGTTGTACCTATATGGGGAATACAGAAATTAGAAGAACTTGACGAATGGATAGAGTACTCAAATATGGATCTTCATTTAAATGATGAAATTGCAGCGTTTATTAATGAAGAAAGAAATGCTTTGTCTAAGAATTTTTGCAGAAGCTGCGGGTATTGTATGCCATGCACAGTTGGAATAGAAATTAGAAACTGTGCTCGAATGGATATGCTTTTAAGGCGCTCACCATGGCAGGAATATATGTCCGATGAATGGTATGCAAAAATGATGAAAATTAATGATTGTATAAATTGCAGACAGTGTGTTTCGAAATGTCCATATGGTATAGATCAACCATCTGTTCTAAAATATATGTTAAATGATTATCTTGAATTTTATAAAACTCATAAACCTCTTATGGGTTCTGATTGATATAAAATTTGTCTTTAATGTTATTTAAGAAATCCTATAATAAAATATAGGTAATGATTCGATTCTGCATTATTCTACAGACTTATCTGCTGGAAAGTTTAATTCAATTATAAGACGCAGTTATTCTAAAATGGAAATAAATAAAAAAATCACATTTAAAAGTATTATTAAATCTATTTTTTTACTAATTGAGGCATTTTTTATAATAATTTTAGGGGATATAATAGGTGAGATTTTAGTTTATCCAATGTCATCAAGTAATAATGACAGTATGGTTTTCGCCAGTATGTACGCCTCTTTTATTGGAATTTGGATTATAACTATCGTTATAACATTAATAAATAAGAAAGATCGTTACCTCTTTAGCTACTTAAAATTTCATAAGAAAAGAGTAAAAACATCAATATTACTCGGACTTGTTTTTGGAATTTGTATTAATCTTTTTATTGCAATAATAGCTATGGTACATGGGGATATAAATTTATATTTTAATAAATTTGAGCCATTAACTATATTATTATTTATAATTTGTGTAACAATACAAAGTGGTGCTGAGGAATTAATTTCACGCTGGTTTATATATCAAAAAATCAAAAAGTATATTCCGGGTTATCCAATCGTCGCAATACTTTTAAATTCATTATTTTTTTCAGTATTACATCTTGGAAACAATGGGATAACGTATCTTTCGTTTTTTAATATATTATTTGTAGGAATTCTGTATTCACTTATTATATATTATTTTAATTCATTCTGGGGTGCTGTAATAGCACATTCAAGCTGGAATTTTTGCCAAAGCATTATACTCGGACTTCCAAACAGTGGTGTAGTTAGTTCTTATTCAATTTTTAAATTGGACGCAAGCACGGCAACTAATAGTTTTACTTATAACGTTGGGTTTGGTATTGAAGGTACTATTCTGACTAATGTAATAATTATTACTGCATGTATTATGATAACTTATTTTGCTAAAAAAAATCGTATAAAGTTACGAGAATTTGATGCTGATGAATGTTAACTTGTTTTAAGGCTCAATCACAAATCTTGTGGGATTTACGATTGAGCCTTAAACAATTGAAGATATATAAATCCTTTTTATTAACTATTAAAGATACAAGATAGCCATATATTGGGTGAAATATATGGCTATCTTGTATCTTGCTTTTATTGAATTCTAATTTTTACTACTGCTTTTCTAACTACTTCTGGTGAATCAACTGCAATTCCAGGGGCATGAGCATCTTGAGGAAATAGTACAATAAAAGTATCATTATCAACGAGATAATTCTTTAAATTTCCATGATAAAACCAAATATCACCAGCTATATTTTCGGATATCTGTTCATTCATTTCTTGCAAAGAACCTATTCCAATATATTCCTTACCAGTAATTAAATATTGTATATCTACATATTTTTTGTGAGCTTCCGGGGTGTTGTTTTCAATTTTTGTCTCATAGCTTTCGATATTTACAAAGTCATTATTATTAAGGAAATGTTTACCATTATCCAGTTCAGCCCAGTTTGCATTTTTAAGGAACTCTATTCCTTTTTTAATATTAGTATCCAAAAATTCATAGCTAAATGGATTAGATAAGCTGCCAATTACTGCCATAATTTCTCTCCTTTAACATATTGAAATCATTGTTTGGTAATAATTTTAAACGTTTTTGAAATTATAGCATTGATTGTTATCGATCGCAATTATATGTAATTGCAATTTCGCTATATTTCATTATCTATTATCATATCATGAGAAATTTTTTTATCTTAACGATTATGTCAAATAATATTGTTGTCATTCAGAGTCGAATATGAAGATAAAAATAGGGGAGCAGAGATATATGAAAATCTAGGAATTAAAGCCCAACATATTTTCACATCTGTCTCGTATTATTTATTGATTAAGGAAAATGGTATTCTATTCAGTATGTAAATAGAAGATCAAAAATCGGGAAATTTAAATGAAACAGTTGTTAGTAAATCGACTAAAAAACGAGAGTGACTGTATTGGAAGGTTAATAGAAGAAATTAATGCTGAACTTGCATTGTTAGTAAATTATGTAGATAAAAAATAAAATGCTTTAAAAACATAAAAACTTTTTTGGACGTGAGATGATAATAATTTTTAAAATAAAATCAGCGATAATGTAATCATTACAAAAAATAAATCCCGAAGGTTTTAGTCTTCGGGATTTATAATAATTTCGAAGTTGGTTACATTACTATATTTCATTAAGAAACGGTTTAATTTTTCAAAAACGTTATGAAGGGATTATTAAGCATTCTATTTAAGGTTTTAAGTTCGTTAAATAAATATTATGCGAACCAAATCAAAAAAATAAATTACACTCTCCCATCAGATTAATTTCCTCATGACTCGATTAAAATCCCTTTTATCAATAAAAATTTCCATAACAGATGCTATTTTACAGTCTTCGACAATAAAAATTAATTTTTATATTTACAAAGCGAAATCCCATACTTTTAGTAACCTATCTTTTGGCAATACTCCCCTATTTTGAATTAATACCAGAACTTGACACTCATTTTTAATATCAGTTACAAGTTGTTTAGCAGTTTCAATATTATTTGATTTTTCATATATCCAATATGCAATATCCCGTAGTTCTTGTTTAGCTGTATTTGTAAATATTATTTTATATTTCATTTTCAATTGTATCAAGTTCTGACAATATATCTGTGAATGTATCATCGAAATCTTGCACCCGACCAATTTTTATATCGTCCTCCGCTTGAGATAAATGCGTATAAATTGCCAGCTTAGCCTTTAATTCAGAAATATTTTTCTGCTGGTCAATAAAATCCTCATAACACATAATTACTGTTTCTTCTTTCCCATTCACCGTAATAGCTACAGATTTTGCCTAGTTAATGATGATATTTGAGCATAATTATATCTTAAATCCTTTGATGGCCGTATAAAAATCATATTTGTCAAATCTTCTCCCCCGATTTATCGCTCGAAAACTGACTATTATCGAATTTTAATTAATATCCTTATATGCTAACAGAAGATCTATTGCTATATCAGCATTTCTAATGTATCACTCTCCCCAGTTAATAACATAGTCCTTAAACATTGGAAGATCAATCGAAATAACTCCTCGCGCTCTTGTATTAAGAATATGTTTCTTTGCAAGTCGATCTCTTAGCATTGGAAAGTTCTGCTCATTTGTCATTCTTTCTTTTATGTCTTTTGTTTTGCCAGAACTCTCGAGAACAATTCTTACAAAATCTTTTTCAGCCGGAGAAATCGATTGCCATATTAAATCATAGCAATCCTGGAATAATATAGTTTCAAGTCTATTCAAAAGCTCTTCATCAGACTCATCTTTTCTATTGAAATATAAAGAACCAAAAACCTGATAAGCATACGCATACCCTTTTACCAGTTTTGCCATTTCTATGGCCTTCTCTTTTGATACATGTAGCAATTCCTCATACTTTTCAGATATTTCGAATTTGCTTAAAGACGATATTTCCACAGCATCACTGCGTTTAAAAAATGTTAAGCTCGGTTCTTTAGAGAAATCCTCAATATTTTTTTCAAGACCTGTACAAAGAAGATACAGTGATGAGTTCCCTTCCACAAAGTGCTTGCCGATAATCGACAAAAATCTTACTACCTCTTCAGTTTTTGAAATATCATCAATACCAACAAGAACTTTATATCCTTTTTCTTTTGCTTTTAACAGCATTTCGTCAAGAGCTGCTTCTTGTGAAAAGTAGTTCTTATCTTTTGAAACGGTTTCGGTATAACTTGCCGCAGTGGAACCGTGTATTAGTTTAATATCGCCACCAGCTTCTATACTGCCGCCAACAGATCTACTATAGTCATTTGAATCTATGAATTTCTCGCTGCTCAGTTTTGCTATAAGCGTCTCTGTTAGGTTTCCGGCAGCAGACAGACTGTAAACAAGCCACTCCTTTTTAGAACGTAGCTCGCTTAAGATTTTTCCATACTCTACAGATTTGCCTGAACCTCTGAGACCGACAATCTTATAAACATACTTAGAAGCTTCATCATCGCAAAAATCAGCTACAATCTGTTCAGCATAGTGCATATTGATAAAAGCCCTTCCGGCAACGCCCGGAGTCCTTGTGAACGGATCAGATTTTGCGTTGTTATCTTTTTTCATATTTGTTATCCTTTGTTATTATTTTCAATTTATGTTATTATTTGTTATTATAATAACGTAACTTAGATTATATGTCAATTAGCCATAACGCTGCAAATTATTTCATTCCATAACGGACAAATAGAGTGAAATATTCATTTTTAATTCCAAGATATAGTTACGAGATGTACGATTCTTTAATATATCCGAGAATGGCAGTCTTCTAACCCACTTAACAACTGAAAATTCAATATTATATAGAGAAAATATCTATATAATGATATACTTTATTTCACACTACGCAGTTTGTTCGTTTAATTTTTATTATGGAATGATTTGAGATTACTTTATATGCTTTTTAATTTCAAACCTATTATGTTTGTTGGTTATTTTTGGGAGTAAATAATTACCTTTACATCTAACTTATGCCTCATATAAAACAAAAAATAATGGATAAAAAATAAAGCTCATATTGAAATATTTCAAATCAAACAATTAAAAAATTCTCAACATTTTTAATAACGAAAATGAGAATACTTTGCATTTAAAAGGAGACTTTATGACGTTAGATCAAATTAACGATGCTCCGGATATTTTAATGGAATTTTTGGAATATCACTCCACAGTACGCGGACATTCAGATAAAACGGTCATAGCATATTATACAGATTTAAAAATATTATTTAGATTTTTAAAAATCAGACGCCATTTAGTGGAATCTACAACACCATTTGCTGAAATAGATATAACTGATGTTGATATAGATTTTATTAAGGCAACTCGTATAGAAGAACTTTTCAGATACCAATCATTTAGTCCAGAATCAAATCAAAGACTTTCTGCTGCAAGCAGATGCCGCAGAACATCATCTGTTAAATCATTTTTTAATTATTTAACATTAAAACGGCATTTATTAGATGATAATATAACATTAGAACTTGATATGCCCAAAAAAACTTCTTCACTGCCAAGATACCTAGAAGAAAATGAGTGCGATAAATTACTTGCTTCATGCACTGGCAAATTTATGTATCGAGATTATGCAATCTTAATATTATTTATGAGTTGTGGTTTACGTGTAAGCGAACTGGTAGGACTTAATATTACAGATATTTATGAAGATCATGTCAGAGTACTCGGAAAAGGTAATAAAGAAAGAATCGTGTATTTCGGTGATGGATGCGGAGAAGCCTTAGATGATTATCTTTCAGTAAGAGATAATGGTCATATTGAACCTGGTCATGAACAAGCATTATTTCTCAGCAGAGACAATAAACGTATAGGTGTTCGTGGCGTAGAAAAAATGGTAGATAAGAAATTAAAAGAAGCAGGGCTTGATGCTTCAAGATATTCACCCCATAAATTACGTCATACAGCCGCAACATTGATGCTTAAAAACGGCGTTGATACAAGAGCACTTCAGGAAGTATTAGGCCATTCAAATCTTGCTACAACTCAAATTTATACACATATTGACAATGCCGCTTTAAGAGAGGCAGCCATGGCAAATCCAATTGGTAAGAAGAAAAAAGATCAGTCGGATAATGAATCATCCGACTGATACTGCACCACCAATATCAAAAATATTTAAATTTGTAAGATATTTAATATCTATATTATTATCTGCGCATAACTTAAAAATTTCATTTTTTTCAGGCAACTTATCAATAGTTCCGGTTAAGTATAGTATGTTATCAATTACGAATCCGGACCCGCCTATAAATCCATAATCGAACCCTTCAAGATCTATATATCCGGGACTAATCTTTAATGAATGGATATTATTCTTTATAGCTTCTCTATGAATTCCCGGATCTGACGTAATTATTGTATCTGAATTAAGAACAAGAGTGCTGCATTTTGTATATCCTTGTTTAACATTTATATATTTATAGTCAGAGGCAGCAAACATATAATTTAGTACAGTTTCTGACATAAATTCTCTGTTAACAATTATCACATCTCCAACCAGACAAATATTCAGCTTTACGTCATCAGGGTATAAACTTCCGATTTTTTCATTTATAAAGATCGTGTTCGTGCCAAAATCTATATCTTTATAATAATCAATAGTAAATAAAGCAGAATTATTTAAATTAAATACCGACAAATCTGCATGACCGGATAATCTTTTATCAACGAAAGGATTATCCGGTAGCCATATTATCTCAAATTCACTTAAGGAGCTTTCAAGTAAGGATTTATATTTACTTCCTATTATTAATCTCTCTGATTGCATTATAAATATTCTTTACAGGTATAATTTCAATATTCGGAAAAGATTTAAGCTCGCCTTTTGTATGTGCAGGTATATAAATCTTTTTAAAACCAAGTCTGGCCATTTCAGAGATTCTCTGATTTATAGAGGTAACGGATCTTATTTCACCGCTTAAACCGACTTCACCAATAGCGGCAAGATCTGTACCGAGCACAACATCTAAGTACGAAGAAGCTATAGATAAAACAGCTGCAAGATCTGCCGCAGGTTCATCAAGCTGCAATCCACCAATAACATTTATATAAGTGTCACAGTTGTTAACCGGCAGTCCTCCCCTTTTTTCAATAACAGCAAGAAGCATTGAAATTCTATTATAATCAACACCATTACTGCGCCTTGAAGGATTATATCCATTAGATGGTGAAACAAGAGCTTGTACTTCAGCTAATAGCGGTCTTGATCCCTCCATAATGCATGTTACGCATGTTCCAGGAGCATTTTCTGGTCTTCCGGACAAAAGCATTTCTGATGGATTTTCAACGCATGTAAGCCCTGTATCGTTCATTTCAAACACGCCGATTTCATTAGTTGAACCGAATCTGTTCTTAGCTGCACGAAGGAGTCTGAACGAAGTATTATTTTCTCCTTCAAAATAAAGAACGCAGTCAACCATATGCTCAAGCACTTTAGGACCTGCAAGGCTTCCCTCTTTATTAATATGTCCGACTATAAATACAGTTATACCCCGCTCTTTTGCTTCTCTCATAATGCGCATCGTACATTCTCTAACCTGAGATACGCTTCCAGGTGCTGAGTCATTACCATAATCAGATATAGTCTGAATAGAGTCTATTATAACTACTGACGGATTTATTTCACCAAAAGACGAAATAATGGAACTTATATCTGTTTCAGATAACACATACAGAGAAGAAGATTTTATATTGAGTCTATCGGCGCGCAGCTTTATCTGCCGCTCCGATTCTTCTCCGGAAACATATAAAATAGTTTTGTCTTTTACAAGACCGCACATCTGTAAAAGCAAAGTTGACTTACCGATACCGGGGGCTCCGCCAACTAACACAAGTGAAGCCTCTACCGCTCCCCCGCCAAGTACACGGTCAAACTCGGAAATACCTGTGGAAAACCTAATTTCCGAATCAGTATCAAGTTCTATGATTTTTTTTGCTATTTTACGTTCAATTTGTCTTGTATTAGAACTTTTTTTATTATCTGTTATGGAAATTTCTTTTAAAGAATTCCAAGCTCCGCAGCTCGGACATTTTCCGGACCAATTCGGAAATTCATTTCCGCATTCGGTACATACAAAACTTGTTTTATTCTTAGCCATAATTATCTGTCTGTTTATTATTTGCAGCAACTGAAAATATACTGCATTCAAAATTGGAATTTAACATATCACAAAGAACCGGTATTACCGGATTTTCCGTATTAAAGTGATCGGCATCAATTAAATTTATGCCGAGGCTTTGAGCATCAAGCCAAACATTATGAGCTATATCTGATGTTATATACGTATCACAACCGCTGTTATAGGCATCCATAAGCTCGCTTCCGCCGGCACCGCCAACACATGCTATCTTGTATACTTTTTTCCCGCTATCATAAAATCTGAGACCGCAGTTATCAAGGGAAGATTTAAGAAATGAACAGTAATCTTTCATTGACATTTCATTTTCCAAATATCCGACCTTCATAAACTCATTTTTATCCTCATAAGTAAATGCCCCGATTTTCTTTATAAGGATATCATTTACAAGAGTCTTATCAAGATTAGTATGCATAGATATAACGGAAATATCATTTTTGGCAAGTTTTAATATCTTATTTCCGACAACAGTATCCGAAAGTACATTTTTTATACTATGAAATATTATTGGATGATGAGTAATAATTAAATCAGCACCAACTGCAATAGCTTCTTCTATAACTGCAGATGTTGCGTCAAGTGCAAGCAAAGCTTTATTTACAGTTGCATTTTTATCTCCTACAAGAAGGCCTGCATTATCCCATTCTTCCTGAGTATCTAATGGTGCAACTAAACATAAATAAGTTAATACGTCATTAACTGTCATAAATGAAATTCTCCAGTTCTGAAATAATATTAACGTTAAATCGATTTGATGGTTTTTTTCTGAAAGAACTGATAGTATTTTTAACAAGCTTTTCAGTAGGATTTTTACCAACAAAAATTTCAGCGTCAGAATAGATTGTGTTAAAACCCGAATATCGTGAAGTAATTATTGTATACTGCTTACCAGAATCCTCAATATGTTTCTCACTTAATATACCATATCCGTTATTTACGAGAAAATATCTTAATATTTCACATTTAGTCATCGGCTGAAGTATTAAAAGAAAATGGCTATTCATAGTCCATTCAGCTTTATCAATAATATCGCAGATAAGATCTCCGCCCATTCCGGCAATCACAACAGTGTCAATTTTATCAGGATCACATAACTGCAGTCCATCACATAACAAAAAATCAATTTCTTTATCTATTTCGGCCTCTATATAATTAAGCCGGGCCCTGTCGAGCGGTCCTTCATTAATATCTGAAGCTATAATATTGCCTGTATATCCTCTTTTGGCAAGTTCAATAGGTACATAGGCATGATCGGTACCTACATCTATAATTCCCTTTCCATCTGGGATCATATTTACAATTTCAAATATTCTGTTTTTTCTCATACTATGAAATATGCCGGATTTAAATCCGGCACCTAAAATCTTATAAAGTTGCTAAGTAAGCTTCAAGCTCTGTTAAGAACTCATCAGGATCTACACCGTGAGCTGCACATGCCTGTTCAAGATTTTCACCTGATGCTAAAGCACAACCCATGCAATGCATTCCAATTGCCTGAAATGCCGGCATTGCCTGCGGACATTTATCAACGATTTCAGAAATAAGAGTTTCTCTTGTAATTTCCATAATTTCCTCCTTTAATATTTGCGCAAAAATACTAGGACGCCAGTACTAGCGTCCTAATATTTTTACATGGCTTAAAATTAAATTAAGCCTGGTCTCCCTTCATCTTTGCAAAGCATTCGCTGCAATAAACAGGGCGATCAGATTTAGGCTCGAAAGGAACCTTTGCTTCTCCACCGCAAGCTGCACAGACAGCAGTAAAGAACTCACGAGGACCACGGGAAGCATTCTTGCGTGCGTCACGGCATGCTTTGCAACGCTGTGGCTCATTCTGGAAGCCTCGTTCTGCATAAAATTCCTGCTCACCTGCGGTAAAAATGAATTCATTGCCGCATTCTTTACAAACTAAGGTTTTGTCTTCGTACATTGAGATATCCTCTTTAAATATATTTGAGTACAGCTTGCGCTGTTTACTCTTCAAAAATAATATTAAACGTAAAGTTTCCGCCTAATTCTTTGAATTGCATTATAAATAGATGATGACGGTTTACCTACAATATCTGAAATCTCCTTGTAGGAATAACCTTCCAAAAACAACTCTAAAACATGAAATTCAAATTTAGATAATTTCTCTTTAAATGACCTGATTAAATTATCGTAACCTTCAAGACCAATTATTTCTTCTTCAGGACCATCTGAAACAATATCGTCGTCGATATCATCTGAAGAAATATATGCAGCGTAACCTTTCGATTTAATTAAATCTATAAGTCTGTGTTTAATGCATTTTTCTGCATATGCTGAAAATGAAACATTAAGATTTTCGTTGAAAGTACGAAAAGCATACAATAAAGCAATCATACCTTCTTGATAAAGGTCCTCATAATCTCCACCAATAATAAAAAACTTTCGTGAAATTATTTTAACCTTTTTGCTATATATATTAACGATTTCTTCTTCAGAATAATTTGTTTTTATGCAAGAATACATTTTAAATTATAACCTTTTTGCCAAAAAAGTCAAGTATATGATACTAAAGCGAAAATTCGAGCTGCTCATCCCTATTAAATAATAGCCCAAGATGTTCATATGCATATTTTGTAACGCATCTTCCCCTTGGAGTTCTGGTAAGCATTCCAATCTGTAAAAGATATGGCTCGTAAACATCTTCAAGGGTCACCGCATCTTCGTTAATAGTAGCAGCAAGAGTATCAAGACCTACCGGTCCACCATTATAATAATCAATAATAGCTTTAAGCATTCTTCTGTCTAATGAATCAAGGCCCAATTTATCTACTTCCATAGCAAGCAAGGCTTGATCTGCAATTTCTTTTGTAATAACACCGTTTCCTTTTACTTGTGCAAAATCCCTTACTCTTCTGAGCATTCTGTTGGCAATTCGAGGAGTGCCTCTGGATCTTGAAGCTATTTCGTTAGCACCGCTGTCATCAATTTTAACATTTAAAATATCTGCAGATCTTACTACAATTTTCTTTAAATCTTCTACGGAATATAGTTCCAAACGTAAAGTCACACCGAATCTGTCACGTAGCGGAGCCGTAAGAAGTCCCGACCTGGTTGTTGCGCCAATTAAAGTAAACTTTGGAAGATCAAGATGTATAGAATTAGCAGAAGGGCCCTTCCCTATTATAATATCAATTGCGTAATCTTCCATAGCAGGATACAAAATTTCTTCATACGCTCTGTTAAGACGATGAATTTCGTCTACAAACAAAATATCGCCTTCATTTAAATTGGTAAGAAGCGCAACCAGATCTCCCGGCTTTTCAAGAGCAGGTCCGGAAGTTATTCTCATATTTACATTCATTTCATTTGCAATAACAGATGCTAATGTTGTTTTACCGAGTCCCGGAGGTCCAAAAAGAAGAACGTGGTCAAGAGACTCACCTCTCAATTTTGCTGCATTCATAAAAACAGAAAGGTTTTCTTTAACTTTAGTCTGTCCAATATACTCGCTAAGTTTTTTCGGTCTTAATGATAGTTCATTATTATCTTCCGGTTGCAGCGTAGATGAAGTAATCAATTCATCATTTTTATTATCAGAATAAGTAATACTCATAAAGCGAAATTATCCTATATCATATATTTTAGTACAGCCCGAATTATCTCATCTGACTTCATGTTTTCAATATTAATCTTCTTAATTACAGATGAAATGTCCGCGGAACTGTACCCAAGAACATTCAAGCCCTTAACAGCTATTTCATATTCATTGTTTGCTGTATTAAAGACAGAATTTGGAACTATGTCTTTAACGTTAAGAGACTCCGTCTGTTTTGCAATTTTATCTTTAAGTTCCAAAATTACACGCTGAGCTGTTTTCTTTCCAATTCCAGGACAGTTAGTAAGAGCTTTTTCATCAGAGTTAATAATTGCAAGAGTTAAAGCATCGGGAGAATTATAAGACAATATGCTCATTGCCGCTTTTGGTCCAATACCAGATACACCCGTAAGCAATTTATAAAATTTTTTCTCTTGAATAGACAGAAAACCGAATAAATCAAAATGATCTTCACCAACGGATTCTGATATATACAATTTAGCTTTATTATTCAATGTAAGCGCAGATGCAGTATTCGATGTAATAGTAACTTCAAACCCGATACCGCCACAGTCAATAACGGCGATATCCGGATATAATTCAGAAACAATACCTTCTAGATGGTTGAACATTGAGATGAATCTCCTTTATAAAGAAGTGATGTTGAACTTCTGGCATGGCAAAGTGCCAGTGCAACCGCATCAGCTGCATCATCAGGTTTTGGCACAGAATTTAAGCCACAAAGTCTTTTAACCATATCCATAACCTGCTTTTTTTCTGCCCGTCCGTATCCAACAACAGCTGATTTAACTTGAAGCGGTGTATACTCGAATATATTCAGACCTGCCTGTGCACATGCAAGTAATATAACTCCCCTACCATGCGCAACAGAAATTCCTGTAGTCAGATTTGTATTAAAAAATAGCTCTTCAACTGAGACACAATCCGGCTTAGTTTCATTTATAAGGTTGGACAAATCCGTGTAAATAGTTAACAGACGATCAGACAGTGGAGTATGTGCAGGTGTTTCAATTACTCCGCACTGATTTAAATTATACTTATTATTGTTAACCTCAAGGACAGCAAATCCTATTGTTGCAATTCCGGGATCTATACCTAATATCTTCATATAATGATTTTAACATAAAACAAGATGCAAGACAATGTCATGCATCTTGTAAAAATTACTTCATATTTAATTTATGCATACGAAGTATACATCTGAGTTGAAGATATATCCGCATGTCCCATTATATTCTTAAGCGATTCAAGATCAGTACCTTTTTGAATGAGATGTGCAGCAAACGAATGTCTTAAAGTATGAGGTGTAATATCTTTATTTATATTTCCCTTGTTTGTATAAAATTTTATTATTTTCCAAAAACCCTGCCTTGACATACGGTCGCCTGAAACATTTACAAAAAGTGCGTTTTCATCTTCTTTATTTATCATCTGAGGTCTTACTAATGAAATATAATCATCAAGTGCTTTATTCGCTTCATCATATATTGGAATTGTTCTTTCTTTATTTTTAGATTTACATTTAATTTCAGACCTTTGAATACTTACATCCATTATATTTAAATCAAGCAATTCAGAAACACGCATGCCAGTAGCACACATAAGTTCCAGCATAGCCTTATCTCGGTAACCCTTTGCATCAACACACCTTGGCTGTGATAAAAGCTTATCCACTTCTTCGACACTTAAAACATCAGGCAGTTTATGAGTACATTTATCCGGAACAAGCTTTAAAGAAGGATTAACTTTCAGATACTGTTTAATGCAAAAAATAGTATACATGCATTTTATTGATGCAATATTTCGTGAAACAGTAGCAACACTTTTTCCGTTATCTCTTAAAAAAGAAATATATTCCTGTAATGAATCTTCAGTTGCGGTTTCGATAGTCAGCGAGAAATTATCGGCAATATACTCACTCATCTGCCTGATATCTCTCAAATAATTACTTGTAGTATTTTCTGAAGATTTCTTCTCTTCACGTAAATAACGTTCAAATAAATCCAAAGCCTCAATGTTTGTCAATTTTTATACCTCACCAAATATCATCTAAATCAATTAACATAATATATGATTACAATATATTACAATTCTGTAAAAATATCAATATATTTTTACAGAATTGTAACTTAATATTTTTATTTTGACATCATATTAATATATACTTTGTTTCAATTGTATGAAATTTAGAGCTCATATTAAAAATTTTCAAACGTCCATAAGGTTGTAAGTATAATCGTCTTTAGTTAAAGTGTTTTATACACTCGGTTTTTAATTTTGTCATAATTAAAAATATTCTATTAAAAATCGGCATAGTCGGTAAATATATACCAAACTATGCCGATATTATTTCAAGATTAAAAAAACGAATTCGCTCTACCTAATAAATGTATGTTAATATTATTCTTTATTATCTGTAGTTTTTTCAGTCTTCTTAGCACCAAACAGAGAAGGTTTGCTATTAGCTCTAGCTGCCTCTGCTGCTTCTTGCTTTGCAGTTGTGGAAATTGCCCACTTCTTAAACTGAATACGAACTCTATCTTCACCGGTTTCAATTGTGATAGTGTCTTCGGTGTTTTGAACAACCTTACCTACAATACCGCCGATAGTCGTAATTTCATCGCCATTAGAAATACTGTTTCTCATCTCTTCAGCCTGTCTTTTCTTTTTGTTTTCAGGTCTGATGATGAGGAAATAGAAAATAGCAAACATTGCTATAATCATGATGAGCATTGAAGAACTGCTGCCTGCAGTTGTTGTAGCTGCTTCTAAAAATAATAAATTCATAAAATACCTCCAAAAAAGCTTTTATAATTATACATTTATTTATATACGAGTGTCAAGAATTGTAGTATATTGCTT